>Ga0265327_10000069_pt1 | contig 217784 bp, 211 predicted proteins | sample 41621metaG_FD_202089 | JGI IMG/M metagenome (GOLD analysis project Ga0265327, IMG submission 202089) | Rhizosphere microbial communities from Carex aquatilis grown in University of Washington, Seatle, WA, United States - 4-16-21 metaG | ecosystem: Host-associated > Plants > Roots >... | reverse complement strand
GGCCAAGCTGCACTACCGCACCAAGGGCGCGGTGCGGATGCCGCTGACCATCCGGATCCCGTTCGGCGGTGGAATCGGTGCGGTAGAACATCATTCGGAGTCGCCGGAGGCGTACTTCGCGCATACCGCCGGGCTGCGCGTGGTGTCGTGCAGCTCACCGCAGGATGCCTACGACATGATCCGCCAATCGGTCGCGTGCGATGACCCGGTGGTCTTCTTCGAGCCCAAGCGGCGTTACTGGGAGAAGGATGAGGTCGATACCGCGCTCACCCCGCTCCCGCTGGGTATGGCACGTATTGTCCGAGCTGGCACCGCGGCCACCGTCGCCGCCTACGGACCGATGGTGGCTGTCGCCAAAGCGGCCGCGGAAATGGCTGCCGCAGAGGGTATGTCCATCGAGGTGGTAGACCTGCGTTCCCTCTCGCCCGTCGACTTCGACACCCTGGAGGCGTCGGTACGTAAGACCGGACGGCTGGTGGTAGTCCACGAGGCCTCGGTGTTCATGGGATTGGGCGCCGAGATCGCTGCGCGCATCACCGAGCGGTGTTTCTATCACCTGGAGGCTCCCGTACTGCGGGTCGGTGGCTTCGCACTTCCGTACCCGGCCAACAAGGTGGAACATCACTACCTGCCCGATGCAGAGCGGGTGATGGACGCCGTCGACCGCGCCATCGCCGCGTAGAAGGGGCCGAAATCCATGGCAGTCAAACAGTTTCTGCTTCCCGACCTCGGCGAGGGACTCACCGAAGCCGACCTGATCGCCTGGAAGGTGAAGGTCGGCGATGAGGTGAAGCTCAACCAGGTGCTCGCCGATGTGGAGACCGCCAAGGCGATGGTCGAGCTGCCGTCCCCCTTCGAGGGCACGGTGGTGGCCTTGCAGGCGGCGGAGAACTCCACCGTCGCGGTCGGTGCGCCGCTGATTTCGATCGAGGTGGCCGGCGCCGAGCCGGACGCTCCGGCCAATCTGGTGGGCTACGGCCCGTCGGAAACGACCAGCCACACCCGTCGTCGGCGCCGTACTGGGGCCGTGGCAGCCGCGCTTGCGCTGGTGGAAGAGGCAGCGGCGCCGCAGCCCGAAGTTGTTGAGCCCGCGGCGAAGGCACAGCCGGCACCGCAGAGCGCCCCGGCCAAGCCGTCGGTCCGCAAGCTCGCTGCCGAACTGGGTGTGACCCTCGAACTGATCAGCGGAACCGGCATCGGCGGCAGCATCACCCGACAGGATGTGGAGGCCTACACCCGGAGCCTCACCGCCCGCGCGCCACAGGCGGAGCCGGATGTCGTCGGCGCCGCGACTGCGGTCGTGGGCGGCGAGACACGTATTCCGATCGCGGGGGTGCGCAAGCACACCGCCGCCGCCATGGTGCGCAGCGCCTTCACCGCACCGCATGTCACCGAGTTCCTCACCGTGGACATCACCGAGACGATGAGCCTGCTGGCAGAGCTGAGGGCGAAGTATCCCGATCTCAGGCTCACCCCGATGACGCTGGTGGCCCGGATGGTGCTGCTGGCGCTGCGATCGCATCCGTCGCTGAACTCCACCTGGGACGAACAAGCCGGCGAGATCGTCGTGAAGCACTATGTGAATCTGGGTATCGCGGCGGCCACCGACCGGGGACTGGTGGTGCCGAATGTCAAGAGCGCCAACACGATGTCGCTGCGCGAGCTGGCGACGGCCGTTGTGCAGCTGATCGGCACCGCGCGCGACGGCAAGACCACGCCCGCCGATATGGCCGGTGGCACGTTCACCCTCACCAATATCGGTGTCTTCGGTGTCGATGCGGGAACGCCCATCATCAACCCGGGGGAGGCGGCGATCCTGGCCCTGGGCTCGGTGGCCAAGCGTCCCTGGGTAGTGGCCGGGGAGCTGGCGGTCCGCGATGTCGCCACGTTGGCTTTGTCCTTCGATCATCGACTGGTCGACGGCGAGCAGGGCTCGAAGTTCCTGGCCGATTTGGGTGCGATGGTCACCGATCCGCGCATGGCCCTGGTGGTGTAGCTTCACATTGAGCACATCCCGATCGGGGATGCCGGGACAGGGGATATCGCCGATATTCTGCGCCCATGGTTCCGACAACAAGGCGGGCGACGTGCTGGACCTTTTGATGCAGAAGCCATCGGGATCACGGTAATGCGTTGGACGCCAGCGATTTTGCTCGGTATGGCCATGCTGTTGACCTCCTGCACGCAGGCGATCACGGGCGACGCGACAGCCCCTGCTAAGACAGAGAAGCTGTATCCGATGTTGCCTCCCAGACAGGCAGACCTCGAAGAGCGATTGCTCTCGGCGCCGGATGTTCGTGCGGCGGCGGGTCTTACGGAGGTCAAGACGATCCCCGCGGTGGAGACGGTGCTCTCGACGGCCAACACCGTGTCCGATTGTGCGTACGGGTATTCGTTGGCCACGCGCCAGCAGTATCTGAGCTTTAGCGCGGCGCGTATCCAGGCGTACTCCCAGTCGGTGGAAAAGGTTCGTAAGCACACTGTCGGCACCGCACTCATTGTGTTCGAGACCGCCGACTCGGCTGGTCGACAGTTCGAACAATTCGCCCAGCGCATGTCCCGCTGCGACGGGGTGCGTGGGGTTACCTCGGTCGGCAGTGCCAAGGAGGGCTGGGCCCTCAAGATCGTGCACAGCGGTAAGGACGAGGTGAACTGGACGCGCACTACTGACCATTCGCCGTGGTCGTGCCGTCTGATGGCACGGCAACGCGCGAACTACGTCGCCTCGGTGATGTTCTGTCGTGTCGACCCGAATGAGGACAAGACCGACGCGATGTTCAGCCTGCTGCTGGACAAGCTCGCCCGCTGATCAACAGCATCCGACTCTTGCGCTATCGGCGTGTTGTCTTTAATGTATCGATCGCCACATTAATTGAGGAGGCCTCGAATGCTGCAGGACAAGGTCGTCGTCGTCACCGGTGGAAGCCGCGGATTGGGACGGGCGATGGTGCAGGCGTTCGCGGCCCATGGCGCGGACGTGGTGATCGCCAGCCGCAAGATTGATTCGTGTCATGAGTTGGCCGCCAAAGTGGAGGCCGAGCACGGGCGCCGCGCGCTGGCGGTCGCGTGCAATGTCAGCTCGTGGGAGCAGTGCGATGAGTTGGTCGACACCGTGTACCGCGAGTTCGGCCGCGTGGACGTGTTGGTGAACAACGCCGGGTTATCCCCGCTGTACCCCAGCCTGGACCAGGTGTCGGAGGCGTTGTTCGACAAGGTCATCGGGGTCAATCTGAAGGGCCCGTTCCGGCTGTCGGCATCGATCGCCACCAAGATGGCCGCGGGAGCCGGTGGTTCGATCATCAATATCAGCTCCATCGAAGCGGTGCGACCCGATGCGACGGCATTGCCCTACGCGGCGGCCAAGGCGGGTTTGAACGCGTTGACCCTGGGTCTGTCGCACACGTTTGGGCCGACCGTGCGCGCCAACACAATTCAGTGCGGGCTGTTCAACACCGATATCGCCGCAGCCTGGCCGGAGGGATTCGCGGAGGCATTGATTCCGAGTATTCCGCTGCGGCGCGTGGGTGAGCCGGAGGACATCGTGGGTGCGGCGCTGTATCTCGCGAGCGAGGCATCGGCTTACTGCACGGGAACGACGATCCGTTTGGACGGCGGCATCCTGTGACGGAGGCCGGCGCCAAACCGCGCCGTGGCCGCCCGCCCGCATCCGACGGTGACGCCGCGGCGACCCGCCGGCGGATTATGGACGTGGCGACGGAACTCTTCGCGGAGAAAGGGTTTCACGCCACGGGCGTGGCCGAAATAGGTTCCGCGGCCGGCGTGCGCGGCGGCGCACTGTACTACCACATCGGATCCAAGGAAGAACTTCTCTGGGAGATCCTGCGCAGCTATATCGACGAGATGCTCACCGAGGCCGTGCATATCGCCAACATGAACACCGAGCCGGCCAAGCGGCTGCGCACGCTGATCGGCTCCTACGTCATCCTCATCGTCAAGTATCGCAAGCAGGTTTCCATCCAGGTGCGTGATGGTTCCGCACTGACCGGCGGGCGCGCCGCGGAGCTGCAGGGCTTGCGTGACGAGCTGCAGCGCTGCTGGCAGCGTGTTTTCGATGAGGGACACGAGGCCGGGACGTTTCGCACGGCCGATCACGTGGTCACCAACGCGGTCTTGGGAATGCTGAACATGGTGGCGGTCTGGTACCGCGCCGACGGCAAGAGCCCGGCACAGATCGCCAAGCGCATCGCCGACATGGTTTTAGACGGTGTCCAAACGAACAGTCCAAACGAACCGACAGGAAGTGACTGACATGGCATGGGATTTCGAGACCGACCCCGAGTACCAGGAGCTACTGGACTGGGCCGACGAGTTCGTCCGCACGGAGGTCGAACCCCTCGATTACGTGTTCCCCAACCCGTACGACAAGTCCGACAAAGAAGCCATGGACTACGTGCGCCCGTTGAAGGAGGAGGTCAAGCGCCGCGGCTTGTGGGCATGCCACCTTGGACCCGAGCTGGGCGGTCCGGGCTTCGGCCAGCTCAAACTGGCGCTGCTCAATGAGATTCTTGGCCGGTCATCCTGGGCTCCTTCGATATTCGGATGCCAGGCGCCCGACACCGGCAACGCCGAGATTCTCGCGCACTATGGCACCGAAGCGCAGAAGGCCAAGTATCTGCAGCCGTTGATGGACGGCGATATCGGCTCCTGTTATGTCATGACCGAGCCGCAGGGCGGGTCCGACCCGACGCTGTTCAAGACCACCGCCGTACGCGACGGCGACGAGTGGATCCTCAACGGGGAGAAGTGGTTCAACTCCGAGGCGCGGCATGCCTCGTTCTGGATCGTCATGGCGGTCACCAATACCGACGTCAGCCCGTATCAAGGAATGTCGATGTTCATCGTCGACCCGAGTGCCCCCGGTGTCGAGATCGTCCGGAACATCACGGTGCACGGGTTCAGTGAGGACGAGGCCTACACCCGCTTCACCAACGCTCGGATTCCCGCCGAGAACATGTTGGGCGCCGAGGGCGGTGCGTTCGCCATCGCGCAGACCCGTCTCGGTGGTGGCCGCGTACACCACGCCATGCGCACAGTGGCCCAGGTGCGCAAGGCATTCGACATGATGTGCGAGCGTGTCATCAGCCGGGAGGCTCGCGGGGGCACCATCGCCAAACTGCAGATGACACAGGAACGCATCGCCGACAGCTGGATCGAGATGGAATCCTTCCGGCTGCTGGTACTGCGCACGGCCTGGTTGATCGATAAGCACCAGGATTACCTGAAGGTGCGCAAGGACATTTCGGCGATCAAGGCCGCGATGCCGAAGGTGATGCACGATGTGGCGCAGCGTGCACTGCATCTGCACGGCTCGCTGGGGGTGTCCGAGGAGATGCCGCTGGCCAAGATGTTCCTGTACTCCGAGGTGATGGGTCTGGTGGACGGACCGACCGAGGTGCACAAGGTCACCATCGCCAAGGAGGTGCTCAAGGACTACACCCCGTACGAGGGGCTCTTCCCGCCGAGCCACATTCCGGCGCTGACCGAAAAGGCGCGGGCCCACGTGGCAGCGCGGCTCGAGCACCGGGTGGGCAACCTGTGATGAGCGACTCGCGCGAAGAACGTCAGACGCAGTTGGCCGCGCCGGAGCATGTGGATCCGAAGAGTGTGGATTTCGAGGTTGTTTCGCGCTGGATGGATGAGCAGGGGCTTCCTGAGGGGGACATCGCCGCGGTGTCTCCCATATCCGGGGGCACCCAGAACATCATGGTGCGGTTCAGCCGTGGTGGGCGCGAGTACGTGCTCCGTCGGCCTCCGAAGCATCTGCGGGAGGCCAGTAACAATGTGATCCGCCGGGAGGCGCGGCTGCTGGGAGCGATACGGGGGCAAGGCGTTCCGGCGCCGGAACTCATCGCGGACTGCGCCAATGAGGCGGTGCTCGGCGGCGCGGTCTTCTACCTGATGGAGCCCGTCGACGGATTCAATGCCTCGGTCACACTGCCGGAATTACATGCCGGCAGTGCGCAGATCCGCCATCAGATGGGGCTGGAGGCGGTCAGTGGTATCGCCGCCCTCGGCGCGCTTGACTATCACACGCTGGGACTTGACGGATACGGAAATCCGGACGGTTTCCTGGAACGCCAGGTGCCGCGCTGGCTCAAGGAGCTCGACTCGTACGCCAAGCACGACGGGTATCCCGGTCCGGACATTCCGGGCCTGGAATCGGTGGCGAATTGGCTTGAGCAGCACCGGCCTTCGCAGTGGAAGCCGGGAATTATGCACGGCGATTTCCACCTGGCCAACATGATGTTCCGCAATGACGGCCCGCAGCTGGCGGCGATCGTGGACTGGGAGATGTCGACGATCGGTGACCCGCTGCTGGATTTGGGTTGGCTGCTGGCCACCTGGCCGTCGGAGGCCGATGAGGCGTCGTTGGGTGGCGCGTTGGTTCAGGCCGGAAACCTGCCCACGCCACAGGAACTCATCGCGCACTACGCGGAACGCACAGATCGGGATCTGAGCGCGATGGACTGGTATACGGTGCTGGCCTGCTTCAAGCTGGGAATCATCCTGGAGGGTACGCATGCCCGCGCATTCGCGGGGAAAGCACCTGTGGCGGTGGGGGATTACCTGCACGGCATGACGCTGCAGCTGTTCAAGCGTGCCGTGGCGATTACCGGGTAGCCGGTTCCTCGGGCTGCGGCTGGCGCCGCTGCGTGAGCCGCAGCACCCCGAAGAGCAGCAGGATCACACCCCAGGACAGCAGGCTGGTCCACAGCTGTGTGCGGGTCTCGTTCTGGAAGCCCATCGCCACCAGGATGGCGATGATTCCGATCGCGGTGAGGATCGTCAGCACCGGGAAGCCCCACATCTTGACGATCAGCTTCTCCTCAGGGGTTCGACGTCGCAGGATGAACTGCGAGACGACAATCATCAAGTACACGAACAGGATTACCGCGCCCGAGGAGTTGAGCAGGAACAGGAATACGGTGTGCTCGAAGAAGTACGCCAGGATGACGCAGACGAAGCCCACGAATGAGGACGCCAGAATCGCCTGCACCGGAACGCCGCGATTGCTGACCTTGAGCCAGCTGCGGGGCGCCTCGTCGCGGCCCGCGAGCACGAACAGCATGCGGGACGCGGTGTACATCGCCGAGTTCAAACATGACAGCACCGCGGTGAGCACCACGAATCGCATGATGTGATCGGCAGCCGGGATCCCCATCGTTTTGAAGGCGGTGACGTACGGCGAGGTTCCCAGTTCCGGGCTGTCCCAGGGCACGATGACCACGATCAGAAAAATCGATCCGACGAAGAAGATCGCCACCCGGTAGATCACCGAATTGGTGGCCTGGCTGATGGCTTTGGCGGGGTCCTTCGATTCGGCAGCGGCGATGGTGGCGATCTCGGCACCCACCATGGAGAAGATCACGATGACGATCGAGGAGAAGATCGCTCCCGGCCCGTGCGGCATGAAGCCGTGATGGGCGGTGAGGTTGGAGAAGTCCATCCGCTTGCCCGGCCACAGGCCGAAGGCGTAGCACGTGCCCGCGGCCAGAAATGCCACGATCGCAGCAACTTTCACGCTGGCGAACCAGTATTCGAACTCGCCATAGGAGCGTACCGAGAACAGGTTGGTCGCCGTCATGGCCAGCATCAGGAGCAGCGCCACCAGCCACAGCGGAGCTCGCGGTAGCCAGTCCTGAATGAGCTTGCCGCCGGCCACCGCCTCGAACCCGACGACGATCACCCAGAAGTACCAGTAGAGCCAGCCGACCGAGAACCCCGCCCAGTCACCGAGGGCGCGGCGGCTGTAGTCGGCGAAGGAACCGGTGGACGGGTTGGCGACGGCCATCTCGCCGAGCATCCGCATCACCAAGACGATGAGCACGCCGGTAATGGCGTAGGTGAGAAACGCTGCGGGCCCGGCGGCCTGGATGGTCGCACCGGACCCGACGAACAGGCCGGCGCCGATGACGCCGCCGATCGCGATCATCGTCAGGTGGCGCTTCTGCAACGAGTGTTGCAGGCCTCCTTCGCTGGGCGCTGCCGTGTTGGCCATGCGATGCCTCTTTCAGCCGGGTAGGTCGATGTTGCACCCCGTAACCAGATCGTGCAGCGCGTTGCCCGGAATTTCGGGGGAGCACCGCGGGTTCCTGGAGGTCATGACTGGATTCGGTATCGCCACCACATCTGCTGACGGATATGTATCGCCGGATGTGCTCGCCCGTGCGGTCGAGGAACGTGGATTCGAATGGCTGCTCTTCGACGACCACTCCTACTTCCCGGTGGACACACCCGATGAGATCGACGCCGAGTTTCGGGCGCGGCTGCCGTTGATCCGCGACTTGCCGGTGGTGTTGGCATACGCGTTGTCCGCCACGCAGCGGCTTGTGGTCGGGTCTGGTGTTGCCCTGCTGCCGCAGCGCGATGTGCTGCACACCGCGAAAGCCGTTGCGACCCTGGCCACGCTGTCACACGATCGGGTGGTGCTCGGCGTGGGTGTCGGGTGGAATCTGGACGAGGTGCGCAACCATGGCGTCGACCCGTCGACGCGGGGTGCGGTACTGGACGAGCAGTTGGCTGCCCTGGGACTGCTCTGGGGTGAAGAAGTGGCCGAATTCCATGGCAAGCATGTTGATTTCGGTCCCGTCGTCGCGCGTCCGCGCCCGGATGTGCCGATCCCGCTCCACATCGGTGGACCCAGCCGGGCGGCACAGTCGCGTGCGGTGCGGGTAGGGGAGGGTTGGCTGCCGTACGCGGGGACGTCCACACCCGAGGATGTGCGTCGGGCGCGCGACTGGTTCGCCGAGCGGGGGCGCGCTGATCTGCCGGTCACCGTGAGCGGGGTGCCGGGGGATCAGAAGCTCGCCGTCGAATATCTGGGTGCCGGTGCGGGACGGGTGCTTTTTCATCTCGATCCGGGACCGGAGGGCGAGGTAGTCCGCGAGCTGGACCGGCTGGCGGGGCTCGCCGAACACCTGAGATAGCACCGAGGGCATACCGTACGCAGATGTGCGTTTGGTATGCCCTCGGCGGGAACGACTTCCGGGTGACTAGCCCGGTTCGATGGTCTGCGCGCAGTCGCTCAGCCCTCGATGAACTGCTCCAGCTGAACGCGCGCGACATCGTCGGCGAGCTGCTTGGGCGGGCTCTTCATCAGGTAGGCCGAGGCCGGCAGAATCGGGCCACCGAGTCCACGGTCGAGGGCGATCTTCGCCGCACGCACCGCGTCGATGATGATGCCCGCCGAGTTGGGGGAGTCCCAGACCTCAAGCTTGTATTCCAGGTTCAGCGGCACGTCACCGAAGGCGCGGCCTTCCAAGCGGACATAAGCCCACTTGCGGTCGTCGAGCCACGCGACATAGTCGGACGGGCCGATGTGCACGTTCTTGTCGTACACCTTGTCGGCCAGTGAGCCGTTGAGGTTCGACGTCACGGCCTGGGTCTTGGACACCTTCTTGGACTCCAGGCGCTCGCGCTCGAGCATGTTCTTGAAGTCCATGTTGCCGCCGACGTTGAGCTGGTAGGTGCGGTCCAGGGTGACACCGCGGTCCTCGAACAGCTTGGCCATTACGCGGTGGGTGATGGTGGCGCCCACCTGGCTCTTGATGTCGTCGCCCACGATCGGCACACCGGCGTCCTCGAACTTCTTGGCCCACACGGGATCCGAGGCGATGAACACCGGCAGTGCGTTGACGAAGGCCACCTTGGCGTCGATGGCGCACTGGGCGTAGAACTTGTCGGCCTCTTCCGATCCCACCGGCAGGTAGGACACCAGGACGTCAACGTTGTTGTCCTTCAATACCTTCACGACGTCGACGGGCTCGGAGTCAGAGACCTCGATGGTGTCGGCGTAGTACTTGCCGATGCCGTCCAGGGTCGGTCCGCGCTGCACGATCACATCGGTCGGCGGCACGTCGGCGATCTTGATGGTGTTGTTCTCCGAAGCCAGGATCGCCTCGGAGAGATCGAAGCCGACCTTCTTGGCGTCCACATCGAACGCGGCGACGAATTTCACGTCGCGCACGTGATACTGGCCGAACTTGACGTGCATCAGGCCGGGAACATTGGAGTTCTCGTCCGCGTCCTGGTAATACTGCACACCCTGGACCAGCGAGGACGCGCAGTTACCGACGCCGACGATGGCGACGCGCACCTCAGATGTGTTGTTGGACATGGACGGTTCTCCTTTACCGATGGACATACTTAACGCTCCTCGACCCGTGCCTGCGCGGTGCGCTCGGCGGCGATCAAGTCGTTGAGCCACTTCACTTCTCGTTCACTGGATTCCAGGCCAAGCTGGTGCAACTGCTTCGTGTATCGGTCGAACGAACTGCTTGCCCGGGTGATGGCCTCGCGCAGACCTTCCCGGCGTTCCTCCACCTGACGGCGGCGGCCTTCGAGGATTCGCATCCGGGCCTCGGCCGGGGTTCGGTTGAAGAATGCCAGGTGCACACCGAAGCCGTCGTCGGTGTAGTTCTGAGGACCGGTGTCCGCCACCAGCTCGCTGAAGCGAGCGCGGCCGGCGGCCGTCATCTGATAGACCCGCTTGCCGCGAAGCAGCACCGTGGCGCCTGCGGGCGCGGAGTCCTCTTCGATGAGCCCGTCGGCCTGCATGCGGCGCAGGGCCGGGTACAGCGAGCCGTAGGAGAAGGCCCGAAAGGCGCCCAGCAGGCCGGTCAGGCGCTTGCGCAGCTCGTAGCCGTGCATGGGTGACTCAAGCAGTAAGCCAAGAATGGCCAGTTCCAGCATGAAGTCACCTCCCAACACCGTGTATGACGACGGAGCATCTCTCGCGCACCGATCGAGTCATAGTATCGCCGCGATATATGCGGGCGCCACACGGGGGGGTTATGACGGCGGGTGGAGCTTGGGATTGAGCCCCTGGGCGTCGACTGAGATGTAGCCGGATTCGTAGTTTCCACGGGAGGCGTAGATGTTGATCTTCAGACCGCCCTCTGCGGTGGGCCGGATGATCACGTGACTCGGTTGGCCCTTGTCGATCCCCAGGGTCTGCGCGGCGCCCCGGATGATGCCGAGGATCGCAGCCTGGTCGAATGCGCCGACGTCGCCGAGATTGTCGAACGAGCGCGGTCGGCGATCGGGATCGTTGAAATCGCCCTCGCGGTAGAGGTAGGAAATCAGCCCCTTGGGTTCATCGGGGTCAGCACGTTCAATGATTGCGTACTCCGGGTAAAGGTCCAGCTCATATCCCGTTGAGTCACCGAACTTCTGATGGATACGGTCGATCAGCGCGGACAGCCCGGGGGCGCTGAAGATGTTCTTCTCGGCGGGCGCCGGTCGAGGGATCACTGTGGGAGCAATCCCGTCGTCAACTGGAGCCGCACCGGGACGGATGGCGCCGGGCGTACCCGCAGGGCGTGGCGTGTCGGGAGTTCCTGATTCCCGGACCAGCAGCCCGATACCCAGGACAATCACGGCCGCAGTGAATGTCGCGATGGCAAGAAATGGTGCGCGTTGACGCCAAGCCGAAGGTTTCTGCTCATGGGGGAGCGCGACGGGCGGGGTGTTCAGCTGCAGATCTGCCACCAGTGCGGAGAGATCGCCAAGGGATTTCGCGCTGGTCGCTGCGGCAACCCGTTCGCGGTGTTCCTCCATGGACAGCTGGCCATCACCCAGCGCGGTGTCGAGGGCTTGGCAGGTCGCGTCACGGTCGGAATCTTTGGCGCGGGTCTGGGCTGAAGGTCGCGTCGCCATGCGAGGAATCGTAGGGCGGCGGCGATCCTGGCGGTCAGGGTGCGGGCGCGACCTCTTTGGGCTCTCCGTTGCCCGCGACGACAATCCGTCCGGTGCGGTCCTTGTCCGAGACGGTGATGGTGATGTCGACGCCCTCGTCGCGGGGTTTGATCACCATGACGGTGCCGCCGTCACCCGCGGTGGGCACGTTCAGGGATTCGGGTGCACCGCGCAGAACGCCGACAATCTTGGCCGGATCGAACCTGCTCAGATCTCCGATGTGCACATTGCGCCAGGTGCCCGGCATCGCGCCGCCGTCGCGGAACCCGCCCTGATACGGATAGGTGATGGGCAGGTTCGGATCGGAGGCTTCGATACGGACCAACGACGCATTGTTGGCGCGCACCGTCAGCTCGATGCCGACGGTGTCGCCGAACGTGACGCGCATCTGATCCAACAGCCCGACCAGACCGGGCACGGAAAACAGTTTCGTCGTCGCGATCACTACCGGCGCGACGCCGTCGGCCGCAGCACCCGGGTCCGGGGGCGCCTGCCGCATCGCATAACCGCCGACCCCGGCCCCGATGGCGGCCGCGACGGCGGCGGTGACGACGATGGCCGGCCAGCGGCGGCGCGGCGGGCGTGGGTCGGGTGCCTCGATCGGCAAGGGAGAGATCTGCAGATCGGAGACGACGCCGTTAAGCTCGCCAAGGGTCTGTGCGCGCGTGGCTACGGCAATCCGCTGACGGTGTTCCTCCGAAGAGATCTGGCCATCGCCGAAGGCGGCGTCGAGTGCCTTGCAGGTGACGTCTCGGTCAGAGTCCTTGGCACGGGTCGCCATGCGAGGAATCGTAGAGCGACCGGGATCAGCCCCAGTACGCGAACTCGCAGACCGGGTTCGGCTCGTTCTTGAAGGACACCAGCATGTCGCCCATCATGATCGTGCAGCCGCTGGCGCCGGAACCGTCGGCGCGGACTTCGGAGTTGGCCTCTTCGACAACGTCGATGGTGTGCTCCCAGGGCAGCGGCACATCCTTTTCGACGTGAGCGGGGCCGCTGTTCTCTTTCCAGGTGACGGTGGCGGTCCCATTGCCGAGCACCTTCAGCACCGCGTTCCCGACAACCTTGCCGGTGCCCGTCACGCCGACTTGCGCCGACGGGGTGACGGCGGGACCAGCGGTCGGGACGGAGCGTGCCGCTGACGTGGTCGTCGCGGTGGACGTGTCGGTGGCCGGGGTGTCGGCCGACTTGCCACATCCCGCCGCGGTGACGGCGATGATCGCGAAGCCGGCGAGCACCGGTGATAGATGGCGAGACGTCACGTTGCCCCCTCGGAATGACAGTCGCTCAATCGTAACGAGTCGAACGCGGCCAGAGTTCGAGTTTGCAAAGGACAGCCTGTCTGTGCGGCCCACGCTCTGTCAGCGCGTAATCGGACGTACTCTGGTTACCGTGCGATTGCAGAGACAGGTGGTGGATTACGCGCTCAAGCGGCGATCCCTGCTGGCAGAGGTGTATTCCGGGCGTACCGGGGTGACCGAAGTCTGCGACGCGAACCCTTACCTGCTCCGTGCGGCTAAATTTCATGGCAAGCCCAGCTCCGTGATGTGCCCCATCTGCCGCAAGGAGCAACTGACACTGGTGTCGTGGGTTTTCGGCGAACATTTAGGCGCGGTATCCGGCTCGGCTCGTTCGGCCGAGGAGCTGGTGATGCTCGCTACGAAGTACTCGGAGTTCGCTGTGCATGTTGTCGAGGTATGTCGGACCTGCAGTTGGAATCATTTGGTGAAGTCGTATGTCATGGGCGCCCTGCCGGCGCCGAAGGGAACCACCCCACGTCAGCGAACAACTCGGGCCCGGACGGCCAGTGAATAGGCAGATAGGTGACGGCGGCGTGGTTGACGAGCAGAATCCGGTAGCTCCCCACGGCGGCCCGGATTCGCCGCGAAACCCCAGCATGGACGATCGCCCGACCTCGATCCTGGACCCGGTCGAGGATTTGCCGCTGTACCGGCGCGACGATGATGCGGTGGCCGCGGCACGTGCGGCGCTGGAACGTGACGATGACGAGGGCATGGGGCATGAGCCGCCACCGCCTCCGGGCCCGCCCGGTACGACGGGTGGTTCGGCAGGCCCGCCGCGGCGCCGTCGCAAGCGAAAGAGCAATGGCTGGAAGACCTTCCGCAACGTGATGATCGCGCTGGTGCTGCTGGCGATTGTGATTCCGTTGGCGACGTTTGCGCTGGCGTACTCGGTGGTGGACATTCCCAAGCCGGGTGACATCCGCACCAGCCAGGTGTCCACCATCCTGGCCAGCGACGGCACCACCGAGATCGCCAAAGTCGTTCCGCCGGAAGGCAACCGAGTCGATATCAAGATCGACCAGGTGCCCCAGCATGTGCGTGCGGCCGTGATGGCCGCGGAGGACCGCGATTTTTACGGCAACCCAGGCTTCTCCTTCTCCGGCCTGCTGCGCGCCGTGAAGAACAACATGTTCGGCGGTGACACCCAGGGTGGGTCGACCATCACCCAGCAGTACGTGAAGAACGCGATGGTGGGTTCGCAGCGCGCCGGCCTGGGCGGTCTGACCCGTAAGGCCAAGGAGATCGTGATCTCCACCAAGATGTCGCAGTCCTGGTCCAAGGATCAGGTGATGGAGGCGTACCTCAACATCATCTACTTCGGGCGCGGTGCGTATGGCATCTCGGCGGCGTCGAAGGCCTACTTCGATAAGCCGGTCGAGCAGCTGACGGTATCCGAGGGTGCGCTGCTGGCGGCGCTGATCCAGCGGCCTTCGCGGCTGGATCCGGCGGTGGATCTGCCGGAGTCGACGAATCGCTGGAACTGGGTGCTCGACGGCATGGTCACTATCGGCGCACTGTCCGCTCAGGATCGCGCCGGTCAGGTGTACCCGGCCACGGTGCCGCCCGAGCAGGCCGCAGCACAGAACGCGACCACGGGTCCCAACGGCCTCATCAAACGTCAGGTGATGGCAGAGCTCACCGATCTGTTCAACATCGACGAGCAGACGTTGAACACCGAGGGCTTGCAGATCACCACGACCATCGATACCAAGGCGCAGCAGGCCGCCGAGAACGCGGTCAACACCACCTTGCAGAGTGAGAACCCGGACCTGCGCACCGCGGTGGTGTCCATCGACCCGCGTTCGGGTGCGGTCAAGGCGTACTACGGCGGCTCCAACGCGCAGGGTCTGGACTACGCACAGCAGGGTCTGCAGACGGGTTCCTCATTCAAGGTGTTCGCCTTGGTGGCGGCATTGCAGCAGGGGATCGGCCTGGGCTACCAGCTGGACAGCTCGGAGCTGACCTATCAGGGCATCACCATCAAGAACAGCGAAGACGCTTCGTGTGGAACATGTTCGGTGGCTGAAGCGCTCAAGCGCTCGCTGAACACCAGCTTTTATCGGCTGATGCTGAAGCTGAAGAACGGGCCCGACGATGTGGCGACGGCCGCGCACAACGCCGGTATCGCCGAGAACTTCCCCGGTGTCGCGCACACCTTGTCCGAAGACGGGCAGGGCGGTCCGCCCAATAACGGTGTGGTGCTGGGCCAGTACCAGACTCGCGTGATCGATATGGCCTCGGCGTACGCGACCCTGGCGGCGTCCGGCACGTACCGCAAGCCGCATTTCATCCAGAAGGTGGTGAACGCGGACGGCCAGGTGCTCTTCGATGCGGGCTCATCCGATAACACGGGTGAGAAGCGCATCTCGGACGACGTCGCGAACAACGCCATCTCGGCGATGAAGCCCATCGCGGCCTACTCGCGCGGACACAACTTGGCCGGTGGACGCGAGTCGGCCGCCAAGACGGGTACGGCGCAGTTGGGCGACACCAAGGACAACAAGGACGCCTGGATGGTCGGCTTCACGCCGTCGCTCTCGACAGCGGTATGGGTCGGTACCGACGATGGCAAGCCCATTAAGACCAGTTGGGGCGGACCGATTTACGGTTCCGGACTGCCGTCGGACATCTGGCAGAAGACTATGAACGGCGCCCTGGAAGGCACCCCCAAGGAGACCTTCCCGAAGCCGGGACCGATCGGCGGTTACGCCGGTGTGCCCACGTACGCGCCGCCTCCGCCGGTTCCTAACGGTCCGCCGGTGCCCGCGCCGGCAGGCGGCGGGGAAGTGACGGTCATCCAGCCCACCATCGAAATCGCGCCCGGTATCACCATTCCGGTGGGGCCGCCGACGACGGTTCCGGTTGCTCCGGCAGCGCCACCGGCGGGTGACGCACCACCGCCGGGGCAGTAGGCAGGTGCCGACAGAGTCTCGGAGCCGCGTAGTCGGCGACATTCAGGGTGAGAGCCGCGTAGTCGGCGACCTTGAGCGTGCCACGGTGTCGCCCGAAGAGCTGGCGGATGACCTGCGCAGCGCCGACGATCGCGATTTCCCCAGTCGCACCGACGCGATGGGTGCTGAGCTGTCCGAGGTGGTGGGCGGACCGTTGGGCCGGCATGCGCTGGTCGGCCGGCAGCCGTTCTGGACGCCGCTGCGGGTGGTGTTCATCATCGCGCTGGGGTTCCTCATCCTGGGATGGACCAGCAAGGCGCCCTGTCTGCAGCAGAGCGGCACCGGCAACGGCGCTGCGCGGGTGGCCAATTGGGATAACAACCGTGCCTACTACCAGCTGTGCTACTCGGACACCGTGCCGCTGTACGGCGCGGAACTGCTGAATCAGGGCCGCTTCCCGTACAAGTCGAGCTGGTTGGAAACCGATTCGGGCGGGCACCAGAAGATCCAGTACGACGGCACCCCGGCGGTCCGGTACATGGAGTACCCGGTGGTCACCGGGGTGTACCAGTACACCGCGATGGCGCTGGCCAAGACCTACACGCAGGCCAGTGATCTACTCGGGTTGCCCATCGTGGCCGAGGTGGTGATGTTCTTCGACATCGTGGCCTTTGGGCTGGCCTTGGCCTGGTTGGTAACCATTTGGGCCAGTGCCGGATTGAGCCCGCGCACCCGTCCGTGGGATGTGGTGATGATCGCCGCATCCCCGATCGTGATATTCCAGATCTTCACGAATTTCGATGCTCTCGCAACAGCTTTCAGTATGACGGCGCTGTGGGCGTGGGCACGCAGGAAGCCATGGCTCGCGGGTGTGCTGATTGGGCTGGGCGTGGCCGCCAAGCTCTATCCGATGCTGCTATTGCTCCCGCTGCTGTTGGTGAGCCTGCGCAGCGGGAAAATGCACGAGTTCGCCAAGACCGCTGCGGCGGCCGCGGCCAGCTGGGTTGTGGTGAACGCGCCGGTGGCGATGCTGTTCCCACGCGGTTGGGGAGAGTTCTTCCGGCTCAACACCCGTCGCGGCGACGATATGGACTCGCTCTACAACGTCGTCAAGTCCTTCACCGGGTGGCAGGGCTTTGACGGCCCGCTGGGCTTCTGGGAGCCGCCGGTGGTTCTCAACGCGGTATCGGCGGTGCTGTTCGGCCTCTGCTGTCTGGGCATCGGATATGTGGCGCTGACGGCGCCGCGGCGTCCGCGGGTAACGCAGCTGGCCTTCCTGGTCGTGGCTGTCTTCCTGCTGACCAACAAGGTGTGGAGCCCGCAGTTCTCCCTGTGGCTGGTGCCGCTGGCGGTGGTGGCGCTGCCGCATCGCCGAATCCTGTTGGCATGGATGACCGTTGATGCGTTGGTGTGGATACCGCGGATGTACTACCTGCTGGGTGTGGAGAACAAGGGGCTGCCCGAGCAGTGGTTCACCGGCACGGTCTTGGTGCGCGATATCGCGGTGATCGGGCTGTGTGTGCTGGTGCTGCGCCAGATCTATCACCCCAGCGAGGACTTGGTGCGCGCCCACGGCGACAACACTGACGATCCGGCGGGTGGGCCGTGCGACGGGGCGCCTGACGTCCCTCCCGGATGGCTGCCTGCCTGGTTGCGGCCGCGTAGGCCCGCACCGCATATCGCCCGCGCATAGCCCCGCACCGCGACCTTGTTCCATGCCGACACGCCGTGTTCAGGCGGATTTGCGCGGCGTGTTCTCACCACGAGCGAGCGTGTCGAGGGACGGCCGGCGGACGTCGGTGGATCTAGCCGGTAAGCACGATTTCGCCGGTCAGGGGGCTGTGCGGTAGCCTTGGCCGGTTGCCGACGCAGGCGACTCTCCTGCCACGGATACGCCGTGGCCGCACAAGACCATAGGAGGTGATGAGTTTCTCATGCGTCAGTACGAAATCATGGTCATTCTCGACCCCACCCTTGACGAGCGCACCGTAGCTCCGTCCCTGGATACGTTCCTGAACGTCATCCGCGGTGACGGCGGAACCGTCTCGAAGGTGGAGGTTTGGGGCAAGCGCCGTCTTGCTTACGAGATCGCTAAGCACACCGAGGGCATCTACGCGGTGATCGACGTGGTCGCTGCTCCGGCCACCGTGTCCGAGCTGGATCGCCAGCTTGGCCTGAACGAGTCCGTGTTGCGGACCAAGGTCCTGCGTACCGGAGCCCGCTGACGATCTCCGGGAGGTCCTACGGGAGTCACTGGACTTCCGTAGGCTGCCGGTTAACTAAGCCGCTGACATCTACGAGGAGGAACCGTGGCAGGTGACACCACCATCACGGTCGTCGGAAACTTGACCGCCGATCCGGAACTGCGATTCACACCGTCCGGGGCTGCCGTCGCCAACTTCACTGTGGCGTCGACTCCCCGCATCTTCGACCGACAGAGTTCGGAGTGGAAAGACGGTGAGGCGCTGTTCCTGCGGTGCAATATCTGGCGTGAGGCCGCCGAAAACGTGGCCGAAAGCCTCACTCGTGGTTCCCGTGTCATCGTGACCGGCCGTCTCAAGCAGCGCTCCTTCGAAACCCGCGAGGGCGAGAAGCGCACCGTGATGGAGGTCGAGGTCGACGAGATCGGCCCGTCTCTGCGGTACGCGACCGCCAAGGTCAACAAGGCCTCACGTGGTGGAGGCGGCGGCGGTTTCGGCGGCGGTGGCGGTGGCGGCGGGGCTTCCCGCTCCAGCGAGCCCGCCGACGATCCGTGGGGCAGTGCCCCGGCCTCCGGTTCCACCACGGCGGCCGACGACGAACCGCCCTTCTGATCTGGGCGACACAACTTATCTAGCTAGAAAGAAAGAGATTCACCATGGCCAAGACGACTAAGCGCCGTCCTGCCCCGGAAAAGCCGGTCAAGACGCGCAAGTGCGCCTTCTGCACCAAGAAGGCGCTGAATATCGACTACAAGGACACCAACCTGCTGCGCACGTACATCAGTGAGCGCGGCAAGATTCGTGCCCGCCGGGTCACCGGAAACTGCGTTCAGCACCAGCGCGATATCGCGATCGCGGTGAAGAACGCCCGCGAGGTTGCCCTGCTGCCGTTCAGCTCGGCGACGCGGTAGGGGCCGGAGGGACATCTGATGAAGCTGATTCTGACGACCGAGGTCGAGCACCTCGGCACTGCCGGTGACACCGTTGAGGTCAAGGACGGTTACGGACGTAACTACCTGCTGCCGCGCGGGCTGGCGATTGTCGCCACCCGCGGCGCCGAGCGCCAGGCGACGGATATCCGTCGTGCCCGTGAGGCCAAGGAGATCCGTGGCGTCGAGCACGCTCACGAGATCAAGCAGGCCATCGAAGGGCTGGGCGCCGTCAAGCTGACGGTGCGGACAGCAGGCGAAGGCAAGCTGTTCGGTTCGGTGACCGCCGCTGACGTGGTGGGCGCCATCAAGGCCGCCGGTGGCCCGAACCTGGACAAGCGGACTGTCACCCTGCCTAAGGCACACATCAAGAAAGTCGGTTCGTACGCGCTGGACGTGCACCTGCACACCGGTGTGGCAACCAAGGTCACTGTGGATGTAGTCGCCGAAGGCTGATCGATCCGAAATACTGCCGGGTCAACGGCGTCGCGGATTTCCGCGGCGCCGTTGCCGTATCTACTGGCGAATGTATTGTACGCGTGTGCCAGTCCAGCGAAGCTACCTCTAGTTCACCTAGAGGGTTGATCGGGGTAACAGAACACGCCCGAACACGCAACCTGCGGCGACACGCCGGATGGATTCCCATCCACAGTCCTGTCAAGTAGTTCACGGGCTTTCAACAGGGAAAAGTGCAGGACTGTAGGTAGCTATCCCCAGGTTTTCCCCAACCCCCTAACACCGCGTTGGACAGTAGTCCACACCCCATGCCCAGGCTCATCCACAGGGCGGCTTGGCAGGGCGCCCAGCAACATCTAACGTCTACCGCGGCGCGCAGGGTGAACCGTACATGTCGGACCTTGACGCGATCATGTGTTCGACTTGATGTGAATAGGAGGACCGCGCGCCGTGGCGATAGTCGACGATCTGGGCCAGTCCGGTCCGGTTGCCCCTCCGGAGGAGGAGTTTGGCCGCCAACCACCGCAGGATGTGGCCGCCGAACAGTCCGTATTGGGTGGGATGCTGCTGTCCAAGGACGCCATCGCTGACGTTCTGGAGAAGCTGCGGCCGCACGACTTCTATCGACCCAACCACCAAAGCGTGTACGAGGCCGTCCTGGACCTGTACGGCAGGGGAGAGCCCGCCGATGCGGTGACCGTGGCTGCCGAGCTGGACCGGCGCGGGCAGCTGCGCCGAGTGGGCGGTGCGCCCTATTTGCACACGCTGATTTCCACGGTGCCGACCGCCGCCAACGCCGGGTACTACGCGGGCATCGTGGCGGAGAAGGCGCTATTGCGCCGGCTCGTGGAGGCCGGCACCCGGGTGGTGCAGTACGGGTACGCCGGAGCCGAGGGCGCCGATGTGGCCGAGGTGGTGGATCGGGCGCAGGCCGAGGTGTACGACGTCACCGACCGGCGGATGTCGGAAGATTACGTGCCGCTGGAAGAGCTGCTGCAGCCCACGATGGATGAGATCGACGCGATCGCGTCGGCCGGTGGTATCTCCAAGGGTGTACCGACGGGGTTCACCGACCTGGATGAGATCACCAATGGGCTGCACCCGGGCCAGATGATCATCGTGGCGGCGCGACCCGGTGTGGGTAAGGCGCTGGCGCTGGACACGCCGCTGCCGACGCCGACCGGATGGACGACGATGGGCCAGGTCCGGGTGGGCGACGAGCTGTTGGACGCCGACGGCAGGCCGACCCGCATTGTCGCCGCGACCGAGGTGATGACTGGGCGGCCTTGCTACGAGGTCGAGTTCTCCGACGGCACGGTGATCGCTGCCGACGAGCAGCACCAGTGGCTGACCGAGACACGTGCGTCACACAAGTCCGCGCGGGCGGCCGCGGCGGGATACAACCGGACCCGGAATCAGCGCACGTTTGCAGAAGTGCGGACCACACGCGAGATGGCCGAGACCTTGCGGTGCGAGACGGCGGATCGACGCCTGAATCACTCGGTGGTCAACGCCAAGCCGGTTCAGCTGCCCGCGCGCGATCTTCTCGTGGGCCCGTACACACTGGGTGCCTGGCTCGGCGATGGGACGAGTGTGTCGGCTCAGATTACGTGCGCCGATCCGGAGATCGTGATGCATATCGAGGCCGAAGGCATCGAGGCGCACAGCTCGCCGTCGGCGAAGTACCGGTATCAGTTGGTGCTCCCGGAGGCTCCCGTCACGGAGCGCAACTGCGTTGTGTGTGGTCAGTCGTTTGTCCCGAAGTCCGCCCAGGTGCGCACGTGCGGGCAATCGTGTGGTGGGCGTGTGCGGTTTGTCTCGGAACCCGTTGCCGCGCCCACCTGTGTCCGGTGCGGGCACGCATCCGCTGGCGGGCAGCTCTGCCAGCTCTGCCACCGCTCCGTCGGTACCCTGCGGGCGCGCCTGCGGACCATTGGGGTGTTGGGCGACAAGCACATTCCGATCGATTACCTACGCGCATCTGAGACGCAGCGGCGAGCGGTGCTTGCCGGACTGCTGGACACCGACGGCACCGTGACCGCCGGCGGGTCTGTTCAGTTCTCGGTTACCAGTGCACGCCTGGCGGCAGATGTGGCTGAGCTGGTGGTGAGCCTAGGCTATCGCTGCCAAACCTCGACCAAGCAGGTGCGGGGTCGCAGCGAGTCCTCGTCAATCGCATACACATTGACGTTCGCATGCGAGGACGAAGTGTTCGCGCTGCCGCGTAAGGCATTGCTGCACAAAGAACGTCGGGCGGGCAAGGGAACCGCGCGCTCCGGCTCGCGGTTCGTTGTTGATGTACGTCCGATCGAGAGTGTGCCGGTGCGCTGCGTCGAGGTCGACAACGATGAGCATCTGTACTTGGCCAGCCGGTCGATGGTGCCCACGCACAACTCGACCCTTGGTTTGGATTTCATGCGCTCGTGCTCGATCAAGCATCAGCTGCCCAGCGTCATCTTCTCACTGGAAATGAGCAAGACCGAGATCGTGATGCGACTGCTCTCGGCAGAGGCGAAAATCAAACTGGGCGATATGCGTTCGGGCCGGATGAGCGATGACGACTGGACGCGGCTGGCGCGGCGGATGAGTGAGATCAGTGAGGCGCCGCTGTACATCGATGACTCGCCGAACCTGACGATGATGGAGATTCGCGCCAAGGCGCGCCGGCTCAACCAGAAGGCCGGGCTCAAGCTGGTGGTGGTCGACTACCTGCAGCTGATGACCTCGGGTAAGAAGCACGAATCGCGCCAGCAGGAAGTCTCGGAGTTCTCCCGAAACCTGAAGCTGCTAGCCAAGGAGCTCGAGGTTCCGGTCATCGCGATCAGCCAGCTGAACCGTGGTCCCGAGCAGCGCACCGACAAGCGACCGCAGGTCTCGGACCTTCGTGAATCAGGCTCGCTGGAACAGGATGCCGACATGGTCATCCTGTTGCACCGGCCCGATGCGTTCGAGCGGGACGATCCGCGCGGCGGTGAGGCCGATCTGATCCTCGGTAAGCACCGTAACGGCCCAACGGCGACGATTACCGTGGCGCACCAGCTGCATCTGTCGCGCTTCACGAATATGGCGCGATAGCGCGAAAGTCTATGTAGAGTCTCACGGCTGACTTCAAAATCTCACGGCTGACTTCCAATGAACTTCAAATTTGAAGGGGCGGTGAGACACGTCGACGCGCCTCAGCGGCAGTCGGCCGCACGAGTGTCACTCTTTGGGTACGACTGCGGGGCGCAGGCCTAACCGAGAGGTAGGGGCGAAACATGGTTCCGGCGGCCAAGACCGCTGCAACCATGGATGGGGCGCGGTCTGGCCCCGCAAGGTCTGCGCCAGTAGCGCAGCATCGGCGATCGATGTCGCCGTGCGTCGCCGATCAGAGACACCGGGACCGGTGAGCGCCACGCCGGGCTTGCGTGCCTAGCGCACCAACTCGGGACGACCTTGAGTTTATCAACTTTGCCGGAGCGCGTCTTTGTTGTGCATATTGGTCTGGTGTGCGTGATCTATTGTCGCTGATCGGTTTTCGGCGGATGGAGTACACGTTTCGGCTATGTAGCCGGTTGCTTCAGGGCCGGTGTTCGATGTTCTCTTATCGCTAGACCGATTTAGGTGAGTCGCAGTGGCTTTCTGTGCGTTTGGGCGGGCGCCTGCGCGGGAGAGGTCATCGAACTTGCGCCGCGCGATGTGCGTTTGCCTCTTGGGAAAAGGCTGAGCCCTCGCCATGCGTAATGCCTGATCGCTGAAACGAATCAATCGGCGGAACATGTTGCGGGTCCTGGTTCGCACTTTCGCTATGCGCGCCCGCACTGGCGCGCTCCGAGGACACTCAGATGGAGTTGGAGCCCGACGGACACGCATCTGGGAAATTGGCTGAGGCCGAAAGTGGTCCGCAATGAAACGCTCTACTTAGTGGTCCGATCCCTTGACTCGCCGGCAATCGGCCAGCAGTGTAGGGCACAACGGTGGAAACAGCAGTGACGCGTTCACCACCACATTCGCCGACCGCATGCCAACTGTCGCATGTATCAAGCCATGTCCGACCTGGGTTCGAGTTCTCGTGTTGATTCAGCTGCGATCTTGGTTGGTTGACTGATCGATGACGGCGCGCAGTGTGGTGTTGTCGTCTTCGAGTTCCAGGATGCGGGTGATACCCGCGATGTTGACGCCGGCGGCTACCAGGGTGGTGATGCGGCGGATGCGTACGAGATCGTCGGCGCTGTAGCGGCGGGTGCCGCCGCCGGTGCGCGCTGGGGTGAGTAGGCCGTGACGTTCCCATAGTCGGAGCGATTGGGTGGCCGCACCGCAGAGTTCTGCGGCCACAGAGATGCCGTAGACCCCTGTTTCTGGTGCTGGCTGATCAGGCAGCAGCGCTGATTCCCAAGGCGGGACAGCGCCCTGGCTGGGGAAGAGGCTGCTTTCTGGTGTCACCCACTTGTCTCCGATCTAGCGACGTGCTATATAAAAACTGTGCCGTTTGACATAGATTATCAGGCGGCCGATGTTCAGAAATTGAAGAAAGGATTTGTGGAGGTGACCACCATGCTGATGCGTACCGACCCGTTCCGTGACCTGGACCGTTTCACTCAGCAGGTGCTGGGTACTGCTGCGCGCCCGGCGATTATGCCTATGGATGCCTGGCGTGAGGGCGAGGAGTTCATTGTGGAGTTCGATCTGCCGGGTATCGCGAAGGATTCCCTGGATTTGGATATCGAGCACAATGTGGTGACTGTTCGCGCCGAACGTGCCCCGGTGGACCCGAACCGGGACATGCTGGCCACTGAACGCCCGCGCGGTGTGTTCTCCCGGCAGCTGGTGCTGGGGGACAACCTGGACACTGACAAGATCGCCGCCAGTTACCACGATGGGGTGTTGCGCCTGCAGATCCCGGTGGCCGAGAAGGCCAAACCGCGCAGGATCGTCGTGGATCGCCCCGCGGACACCGTGATCGTCGATACCGGCTCACCGCCGGTCAGAGAATCCATCAACGCCTGACAGCCCGCCAAACGCACCGCGGCACCCCCTATGCGGGCTTGAGCTGTGGGTTCGGTCAGCGCCGAGACGTTGCGAACAAAACCGATCGGGCCCGCGCCAACCACCTGCATCTTGGGGACGTCGCGCAACGTAGCGCACCGGGCAGCCGGACGTGACAACCCCATAAGGCCCGGCACCCGGGCGACCCGAATCATCCAGCGGTGGTGGAAGGAGGTGAGATCACCACAAAGCACCGTACAAAGTACTGACCAGGGGAGTGGCGGCCCGTCTGCCGCGCTTTTCTACGGCGACCAACACGCGAAACACCGTGTCACGCCCGTCAGGCACCGCATCTACGCGGCACCGTGTCGCCACTCCCGCCGGAAGTAGATCGCTATCTGAAAATGCGATGACCGACCTGCTGATCAACCCGACTCGATAAATGTAGCTGACACGAATATGTATGCGAGGCAAGGGGATTCAGTCGGACGGTGCAGACAGGCTGCTCGCGGTCACGCCGAGAGCATCAACAAGGTCGTTGAGACGCTCGTACGGCGGCCTGCAACGGCCGAGTTCGGCACCAGTCAACACATGGCTGGATTCGGCTCGATTTGGGCTTTTGAATACGAAACTACCTCTGCGACAAGCAAAATCGAAAGCGCGCTTCTACGCGTGAGGCATGTGATTGATGTGGCGAGTCAGGAAATGGGTGTGGCACGGTTACTGTGCCGACCGGCCGCAGCCGCCCCGTTCATCGACTAACTGGCCTACAACCAGCTGCGGTCAATGGCATGTGTAAGCAGAAGCCGTCTTGGGCTGACGTCGGCCATCAGTTGTACCGATACGCAGTGTTAACCGGCATGCTCATTTTTCCGGTTTCAGCGAAATCGGATGGGATCGTGCTCCTTGGAAGGCGGAACCGACGTTCTCTGCCAGCGAGTTACGCATCCTGCTCAATCCGACACTGTCTGCGGCCGAGGCTGCCAATCGCGTCAGTTGTGTGGAACGTGATGTTCTTCGGCTCCGTCACGGGGCCTAATTCGGGCCGCGTAACGCCTCTCCCGTAGGGATCGGTGAGTACCGTAACTTTCTAGATCAGAATGCTGCTTGTCTTGGGCCCTGTTGAGGTCAGCGGAACGATGCCAGGGCCCGTCCCGACAGCCATGTGCGAGCCTACAGCTGAGTTGGGGGCCGCTCGAATTGGTAAGCGGGCAGTTCGAAGTGGTCATCGGCCGGGCCGGAGTTGGATCGATCGGCTAAAAAGCGCACCGGCGCAGAGGTACTCAGGCGCAACGCAGTCCGGAACAAGAGCAGCGCGGGTCCACTGACCGGGTGAGCGAGTCGCGGCACGCCGGGCGGCAGTCGTTGAATGCGTTCCACGAAGGGACGCATCCTCCGTTCGTAGTTGGTTAAGGCGACGCGAACGTCATCGTGCTGACTGATTTCCCCGGCCAGGATGTAGGCGCCGGTGACGGCAAGGGTGGCGCCCATTCCACTTACTGGTGACGCGCACCAAGCCGCATCACCGGTCAAAACGACGCGGCCCGTCGACCAGGTCGATGCCCGGACCTGGCTGAGATGCTCCACGTAGAGCTCATCACCGGACTCGAACCCATCGAGTATGCGGGGGGTCTCCCAGCCAGCTCCGGCGAAGCGCGCCCGCAACACGGCTTGCTGCTGGCTAACTGACAAGCTCTCGTATCCCTGTCGCCGGGACAAAAAGGACAGTGTGGCCCTTGCGGTCCCCATGTTGTCGGGCCGCAGAGTCACAGACCGACCGCCGCGTGCGTTATACCAGCGCCACCACATGTCGTCGTGATCGCTGCGCGCAATGGTGCCGTAGGCCGTATACAGACCTAGGTCGCGGATCCGGGGCCGCCTGCCGAAAACGAGGCCACGAGTCCGAGACTGGGTTCCTTCGGCGATGATCACCATATCGAAACGGCGGGACTCTGCCTTGGCGAACGTCACAGTGACGCCGGCGAGGTCGGGCGCCAATGAGGTCACGTAGTCGCCGAAGACATAATCGACACCGGTAGCGCAGGCTTCGACCAGAATGCGGGACAGTTCGCCCCGTAGTATCTCTGCCTCGGCGGTGGGGCCGTCAGTGCGGCCGCTACGCGCCGAGAACTCGGCAAACACCGCTCCGGCGCTGTTAACGAACCGTAATCCAGCTTCTCCTGTACCTGCCGCGAGGACAGTGGGCAGCAGTTGCATTCTGTCCAGTACAGTTCGGCCAACTCCACGGATGTCGATGTTTTGGCCGGCGCTGCGCAACTGGGTGCTGCGTTCGACTACGGTGACTCGATGCCCGGCGCCTCCGAGCCAGAATGCTGCGGTTGGTCCCGCGATGCTGGCTCCGCTTATAAGAATGTCCATCGGTGGTGCCGAGGCTAGCCAACCGGCTGGGACTGGCCCAGAAACTGGATGAGCTTTTCGGCCATGGCTTTCGAGTGGGTGTGGTGGAGATAGTGATCCCCCGTGAGCAGTGCCATCTCTCCTCTATCGGACTGTGTCACCTGCTGCTTGTGTAGCTCGACCCAACCAGCCACTGTGGTGTTGTCGTCGAATACGAAGAGCAACAGCGGTAGGTCCTTCGGGAACGACTGCGATTGGGCTGCAACGAAGTTGCGGGGCATCTGCTCCGCTTCGCTCGCCAGATCGGCGTTGAACGAGTTACGTAGGGACAGGACTCGCATCTCCTTCTTCGCCTCGTCCGTGAAGGGCCGACCCTCGTACGGGTCCGGTGCGAAAGCGTGGAACACGCGCGTCAGGCCCAGCGACTTGAGAATTCGCAGTTCCCTAACAGGGATCGGCTCATCCATTCCGGGTTGATTGGGCACACTGGTATCGATCCCGACGAAGGCGCTCACCTCGCTGCGGTAGGCGTTCACGTAGTCGAGGGCGTAGATGCCAGCGATCGAGTGCCCCATCAGGACGTAGCGGTTGAAGCCGAGCCGCTGCAGGGCGGTGTGCACCTCGCCCACGATGTTCGCAGTGGTTCGCTCGGTGTCCGAGGCGTCGCTTAGGCCGTAGCCGAACGGTTCGACCACCACCACACGGTAGCTGCCCTCCAGCGCTGCGATCATCGGCTCGAAGTCGAGACCGGGGGCGGCGGTTCCGTAGCCAGGTAGGAGCACCACGGTCTGCGTACCGGAGCCACGCACCACCACGTTCATCTTCTTGCCGTTCACCGGAACCAGCTGGCCGTAGGGCTTCAGGCTGGATGCCTCTGTCTTGGTGGCTATGCCATTGTAGATCGAGGAGGCACCGAGGGTGAGTGCGAGCGCGACGATCAGCGAACCGATCCCAACGAGCACAATCTTGACCAGCTTTTTCATTGAAATTCTGAGGTAGGGGTTCATCTCGATGGACATGTTTGTGGTGAGGACTCTCCCTTGGGGCGCTGTCGGCCCTCAAATCGCCAAGCTCTATGACACCTGTTCGACAATCTCCTCGGACAGCTGCATCACTGCCTCCAAAACTGCGCGTTCCCAACTTCTCTCGTCGGATCATGGACTTATGAAAGGTCTCACAAGTCCAAGAGTGTAAAGGTGTCGGCTCGTCAGACGGGTCCGTTCGGGTCTAAGTGACTAGCACATCTAGCGCCCGATGTGAGTCTGGGCGACACGGAATCGAAGCAACTTGCGCCGCACTCGGTGCAGACGCAAGGCCGCCGAAATGTGCTGTCGCTGTTCACTTTGCCGTTGGTACACACTTGATGCTGAGCATACCGGGCGGTCGTAGACTCTGGCCTGCGTCATGGTGAAGCAACGTCGTTGAAGCTACCGGCACTGCACACCGGGGTTATTACACGACTTCCCGATCCCATTGCTGTTTCGGCCCCCACCGATGTTCTGCGGCTGACCGTTGATCTGCCGAGAATCCGGTGTGTAGATGTTCATGGCGTCGTTTCCGGTGAGGAACTCGGACTCGTCGTCCCAGGGGTCTGCGCTGTACGTGGCAGCGGGCGCCGTGCCGGCATGGACGTTTGTTTCCTCCACGACGCTCACACCGACGGCGGCGGTCACGCCCAGAAAGGCGAATATCAGTAGCCGCGTCAAGGCGGATTCTGTGCTCATTGCGATTGCACCTACCTTCCTAAGTTCAATTGATCGCAGGACTTGCGCCGACGCCGCAACGTTCCTTGAAGTCCGTCACCGGCTGGCGGATGCCGTCGAGATCTGCACGAACATCGGGGTTCGCGGCCATGTATTGATCAATCGCCGAACGTATTTCGCTCCTTGACTTGCCCTTGAAGCCGTTGAAGAATTCGTTCACGTCGGGGTGTGTATGCAGATAGACCGATTCGGAGGCGGCCACTCCGGATGTCACCCCCAGTAGATCGGCCGGTGTGCAATTGGGCTCATCTGCCGAAGCTAGCGGTACGCCGAGGGTGGATAGACCCAAGGCGCCCAGGGCGATTCCTGCGTAAACCACAAATCTTGGTGTGGACGACATGCGGACTCCTTTTTCGTGGGAAACAGACCGGATACTGGTTTACATCGCTATTGGCCACCTTGTCATACCCTGGCACGGTATGTCGGGGTTAAGGTCGGTTCTGGCAGAGGAACGCCAGGTTTGGCCGCGTCGGCGCGCTCAAGATCAGGATGCCGCTTAGGGCGTGCCATAGGTTGCGGGCCGAGGAAGTGTTCGACCAGCTCGGAGCAAGCGGCGGGATCGACGTACGGCCACGCTCGATTCGTGATTGCCCGAAATGCGTACCGACGCCGAGATCAGGCATTCGTACTAGCACGGGTGCTACCTGTGGGCTGTTCTGAACACAACTGGAGCCCAATCGTTCTCGGCGACCGCGTGGCAGAAACAGAAGCGCCCCGACATTCCGGAGACCGTGAACGCGCAAGGCGATGCGGGCGGAGTGCACCTTTCGGGCTTCGGCTATGGGGGAGGTTCTTTCAGGGCCGAGGTGACTTTCGATGACCTTTTATCGCTACACCGATTTAGGTGAGTCGCAGTGGTCTTCTGTGCGTTTGAGTACCGATGCGCAGGCGTCGATCGACGCTGTCCATCTTTGCTCGACGCGCCCGAAGCGCCAGACCAGCAGTGCGGTAACCCATATCAGAACGAACATCCCGGCAATGATGAAACCGATCGAGCCCAGGTCGATGCCGGCGATCCAGTTCCATATTCCGCCAGACAGGCCGAACTGCTCGACAAGCAGGCTCAGTAGCTGGATGGTTCCGATGATCAGCGCGGTGGCCACGGACAGTCCGGTGATCGTGATGTTGTAGTAAATCTTGCGGACCGGTTGGGCGAACGCCCAGCCGTAGGCGAAGTTCATGAACGAGCCGTCCAACGTGTCGAGCAGACTCATCCCGGCGGCGAACAGCACTGGTAGGCACAAAATCGCGTACCACGGCAATCCGGCCATCGCGCTGGTACCTGCGAGGACGAGCAGGGCGATCTCGGTGGCGGTGTCAAAGCCCAGTCCAAACAGAACGCCGAGCGGATACATATGCCAAGGCCTGCTGATCTTGCGCGTCACCGGACCGAAAACACGGTTCATAAGGCCGCGCTGGTTGAGCTGTTCTTCTAGGGCTGCCTCGTTGTAGGCGCCATGGCGCATCTGTCGGAAAACCCGCAGGATTCCCACGAGGATGACGACATTGATCATGCCAATCAGGTATAGGAACAGGCCGGAGACGCTGGTGCCGATCAGCCCGGCGTAGTGGTGCAACGACGACGAGTCTTCCTGGACCGGTCCGATGATCGCCTGCACGCCCACCGACAACAGCACCGCCAGCGCGAAAACAACTGTCGAATGCCCCAGCGAGAAAAAGAAGCCAACCGACATCGGCCGCTGCCCGGCGGCCATCAGCGTGCGGGTCGTGTTGTCGATCGCGGAGATGTGATCGGCGTCGAAGGCGTGCCGCAGTCCCAGCGCGTAAGCGGTGAGTCCTATGCCGATGCCGAACGCCTTGTCTCCAGCCGTCAGATGCTCGGGGGCGACGAACACCAGGAGGGTGATCCAGCCGGCCAGGTGAAGGCCGACGATTACGGCGGACATCGATACCGCACTGAGCCATTCCTGCCGCGTCAGCGCACGACGCAACCGACCTAGCCGCGGCGCGTCAGGCTCTACTTCAGCCGCCACTGTTTGACAGTATGCCCAGAATCAGCTAGCTGCAAGCGATTCGCAAGACAGTGTCTGGTTGGTTCCCTTCAGCAGGACCCTCTTGGGAGGGCAACCCTCAGGCGCTGGAGCGGGCGATCAACGTCGGCTTGCTAAGTCTGTCCTATCAGGTTAACCCTGTCCGATCAGGGCGGGTTTGACGCTGCACGGTCTGTGCCCGAAGTGCTCAGCGCGGCTAGCGGTGTCGCGCTGAGTTGACTAGATCGAGCGTGGTTTGAGTCGCTGTCGTGAGCGCCTCGGTTTCGGCTCTGTTCAGGGTCCCGCAGATCCAGTTCCAGTGTGCCGAGACGGTATCGCCGGGCACCGGGGCGGGCGCCAGCGAGGAGCCATCCTTGCTCCACCGCACCCACTCGTTGACGGGAACGTCGAGCGCGAGCGTTCCGGCGTTGAACGTCAACGGCTGGCATGTGATGAGGGCGTGCTCACCTACCACTGATCCGACTGTGCCCCAACGAATCCGGCAGTTCTGTAGCACCCGGAGCGGTGTTGCCGGGTCGTGGCCGAGGAATCGTACCCAGGGGTACACCACGAGGACATGAAAGCTGTGGTGTGCCAAAACGCCTGGCGATGCCGCCAGGCCATCGAGCAGACCAGTGAACTGGCCGGTGAAGGCGATGCGCAGCCGAGCGAGCAGCATCGCGGGATCAACCTTGTCCAGCAGTGGTCCGCCCAGCCAATAGCTCGCTACTACTTCGGCGTCGAGCGGATTGTCGGTCGCCCTCGCCTCCGCAATAGCCCGTAGGTATGGCCAGGCGCCGTCGAATTCCCTTGCATGCAAAACAAGTCCAGCCGCCTCGGGGACTCCCGGCGGCCCGCAGTACCCGAGTTCATTGGGCGGGAACGCATATCGGGCGAACATGGAGTGGCCCTTGGAAACCGCATTGTCCCCGCACATTCAGCAGATCCGCGGTAGTTGTTCACCGATCGGTAGGTCAACAACCCGGGTGCCACCGAGAGCCGTCCGGGCCGTCACCATGCCCGGATGTTCGGCGACGCAGTGTCCGATCACCGCTGCGCGAGCGCCGAGCGGATGCGCGCGCAGCGCGGCGAGCACCCGGTCTGCCTCTTCGGCCGGCGTGAACGCGACCAACTTGCCTTCATTGGCCACCTGCAGCGGGTCCAGGCCGAGCAGGCCGCAGGCGTCGCGCACCTCGGCAGGGATTGGCAGTCTCTGTTCATCAAGGGAAATACCAATTTTCGAGGCTTTGGCGATCTCGTTGAGCGCCGCCGCCACGCCGCCTCTGGTCGGGTCCCGTAACACGTGAATGTCTGTACCCGTATCGAGCATCGCAGCCACCAGCCCGTGCAGTGGCGCGGTGTCGCTGGCGACGGTGGTGTCGAATTGAAGCCCTTCCCGGCAGCTCATGACGGCGACCCCATGCACCCCGATGTCACCGCTGACGATGATTACATCGCCAATGGTCGCCCGCTGCGGCCGGATATCCGCGCGCTCATCGACAAGGCCGATACCGGCGGTGTTGATGTAGACACCATCGCCATGTCCGGCATCGACCACCTTGGTATCGCCGGTTACTAATTTAACTCCGGCAGACAACGCGGCGGTGCCGACCGCCTGCGCCACGCGGGAGAGCTCGAAGAGCGGGGTGCCCTCTTCGAGGATGAACGCCGTCGAGAGCACCAGCGGGCGTGCACCGGCCATCGCTAGATCATTGATAGTGCCGTTGACAGCTAAATCGCCGATGCTGCCGCCGGGGAACACCAGCGGTTTGACGACAAACGAGTCGGTCGAAAATGCCAGCCGCACAGCACCAATGTCGATCACGGCCGAATCGCCCATGCCGGTATCCGCGGCCGGCCCGAAGGCAGGCAGAAAGAGATGCTCGATGAGCTCGGCTGACATTGCTCCGCCGCCGCCGTGGCCCATTACGACATTCGGCGTATCTCTCAGCGGGACAGGGCATACCCAGGTTTGCATGTCGATGGTCGCCCGACCGTTTGGGGGTGTCTCAGACATGGCTGACCTCAAGCCTCCGATACAGATAGTAGGCAGCGCAGGCGCCCTCGGACGAAACCATCGTGGCACCAATAGGATTGCGCGGCGTGCACAATGTCCCGAATGCCGGGCATTCGTGCGGCTTGATCAAGCCCTGTAACACCTTGCCCGATAGGCATATCGAAGACTCTTCGGTCCGCATGTCGGCAACCGAGAAGCGGTACTCAGCGTCATAGTCGCGGTAGTTATGCGAGAGCCGCCAGCCGCTGCGCGGGATCATCCCGATCCCGCGCCAGGCGCGGTCGGTCACCGCGAATACATCCAGCAGCATCGCCCTCGCCGCCACATTGCCGGCGGCCTGCACGGCACGCGAATAAGCGTTCTCCAGTTCGTAGCGTCCGGACTCCAGCTGCAAGACGGTGCGCCGGATTCCTTCGAGAATATCCAGTGGCTCAAACCCGGTCACCACGATCGGCACGCGGTATTTCTCGCACAGCGGTGGATACTCGTCGGTTCCCATCACCGTGCAGACATGTCCGGCGGCGAGGAAGGCCTGCACCCGGCAGGTGGGGGATTCCATGATGGCGGCGACTGCTGGAGGCACCAGCACATGGGATACCAGTAGCGAAAAGTTGTCGATACCAAGTCGTTTAGCCTGGTACACGGTCATTGCGTTAGCTGGCGCAGTGGTTTCGAAGCCGATGCCGAAGAACACCACTTGCCGGTGGGGGTTGTCTCGCGCGATTGTCAACGCGTCCAGCGGCGAGTACACCACCCGTACGTCGCCGCCCTCGCTCTTGACGCGGAACAGATCTTTCTCGCTACCCGGGACGCGCAGCATGTCACCAAAGGAACAGAAGATCACCTGGGGCCGCGAGGCGATCTCGAGTGCCTTGTCGATGATCTCCAGCGGGGTGACACACACCGGGCATCCCGGGCCGTGAATCATCTCGATATCTGGCAGCAACTGGTCAATGCCATGTCGGATGATCGAATGTGTTTGGCCCCCACACACTTCCATAATAGACCAGCGCTTGCTGGTGGCGGCCTTGATCTGGTCGACGAGCTTGCGTGCGAGCCCGGGGTCACTGAACTCGTCAAGGTATTTCATGACCTCGCCTCGTTGGGGTTGTCGAGTCCGGCTTTTCTTGCGGCAAGCTCGAATCCGTCGGTGAATTCCTCTTCGAGTACGCCGAGATGTTCGAACTCGGCCAGTGTGCGGATCGCAGATTCCTCGTCGAGCCGCTGGAGCGCAAAACCCACATGCACAACCACGTATTGGCCGACCTGCGCGTCGGGAATGTATTCAAGACAGACTTCCTTCTTGATACCGCCGAAATCCACGACGGACATCAGTGTGCCGTCGCAATCGTTGAGGCTGAGGATCTTTCCTGGCACCGCCAAACACATCGCCTGCTCCTTCCTGTCCTGTTCCTATCCGGAATTGCCCACCAGCAGTTGACCCAATGCGACGCCGCCGTCGTTGGGCGGCACAAGTCGATGAGTGAGCACCTCGAAGCCTTTGTCGCGCAGCACGGCTAACGCCTGCTGGAGCAGTAGCGGATTCTGGAACACACCCCCGGACAGTGCAACGGTTTGTGCACCGGCCCGCTCCTTTTCTGCCAGGAAGCCGATCAGCTCTGCCACCGCGCGGTGGAACCTCGCCCCGATGACCGCAGCAGGCAATCCGGCCCGCACATCGGCGATCACCGCCGCGAGCACCGGTGCCGGATCGATCTCAGCAGGGCATCGTGTGTGGTCGACGCCGAATGCGTAACCACCCGTGTTGCAGGTGCATTCGCGGGATCTGCCCTCCAGCTCAATAGCAGCCTGCGCCTCGTATGCGACCACCTGCCTAACACCTACTAACGCCGATACTGCGTCGAACAGGCGACCCATGCTGGACGTGGGCATGCACCCCAAGCCCGTCCGCAACTGATGGAGCAGCACCCGTTGTTCGGCCGGGGGACAAGCCCGCACCGGCGGGAGGTCCACGGCCCAGTCCAGACCCGCCGCCCACAGGTGTGCCAATGCCATTCGGTAGGGGCGCTGTACGCAAATATCGCCGCCGGGCAATGGAACGTATTTCAGCGCGGCCAGCCGCTGGTACCCCTTGTAGTCGGCGAGCAGCATCTCCCCGCCCCAGATCGCCTTGTCCGGACCGTATCCCGTTCCATCGAAAGCGAATCCGAGAACCCGATCGGATCCATCGAGCCCATTCTCTGCCATCACTGCCGCGATATGCGCGTGGTGGTGCTGCACGATACGCACGGGCCGATCTATCGCGTGGCAGCGAGCCCACGCGGTAGACCGGTACAGCGGATGTTCGTCAGCGACAAGCACATCCGGTGAGATACCGGTCAACATCTCCAGGTGCCCGCGGGCCAAATCGAACGCGGTCAGCGTAGCCATGTCATCCATATCACCTATGTGCTGGCTAAGCCAGGCGTATTTCCCCTCGGCCACTGCCATAGTGTTTTTCAGGTCCGCGCCGACCGCGAGCGTCGGCGGGATCGGAAGGGGCAACGCGATCGGCAGTGGTGCGTACCCACGCGAACGCCGGATGGGCACGTCGACACCGTCGATGATCCGCACCACCGAGTCGTCGCACGGCACCCGGATGGCTCGGTCGTGCATCAGCCAGCCGTCGGCAAGATGCGAAAGCCTTTCGAGGGCATCGTGATCGGTGAAGCAGATCGGCTCGCCACGGAGATTTCCCGAGGTCATCACGAGCGCACACGGTCCGGCCTCATCACCCGGCAGACCGAAGAGCAGCATGTGCAGCGGTGCGTAGGCCAGCATCACCCCCAGGTCGGGAATTTGTGGGGCAACCGAATCGGCGACCGCGGCGTCCGGAAGCCGTGGCATGAGCAGGATCGGGCGTTGCGGCCCGGATAGCACACGGGCCGACGAATCATCGACGGCAACGACGCTGCTGGCAGTAGCCAGGTCGGGAACCATCACGGCGAACGGCTTGCTGCCGCGCCGTTTTCGCCGCCGCAACACCGCGACGGCGCGCTGATTTCCGGCGTCGCAGGCCAGGTGATATCCGCCGATGCCCTTCACCGCAAGCACGCCGCCCTCGCGCAGCAGCCGCCTGGCGCGCCGTAGTGCCGGTTCACCCACGGTGACGGCGTGGTTGTCCTGGTAGCGCAATGTCGGCCCGCAGTCGGGGCAGCAGATGGGCTGGGCATGGAACCGCCGGTCGGTGGGATCAGCGTATTCGCGGGCACATTCGGCGCACATCGTGAAACCTGCCATGGTGGTCGCGGCGCGGTCGTAGGGCAGCGAGGTGATGATCGTGAAGCGTGGGCCACAGTTCGTACAGTTGATGAAGGCGTGCCGGTAGCGACGGTCGGCGGGGTCACGCTGTTCGGCCGCGCATTCGGAGCACATGGCAACATCAGGTGACGCCAGGGTACGGCCACCCCTCGACTGCGAGGTGTCTGCGATGACGAATGCGGTCCCGCCAACAACCGGAATATCCTGGTTATCAATAGATTCAATCATCGCTAGCGGTGGAGGCCGCTCGTGCAGGCGGATGAGGAATTCGTCGATATCGCGAGGATCTCCCTCCACCTCTATGATCGCGCCCGAGCTATCGTTGCGGACCGATCCGGACAGACTCAGCGCAGCCGCGCTGGTGTAGACGAAGGGCCGGAAACCCACACCCTGCACGACACCGCGTACGTGGACGCGGAGTCGGCGTCGGCGTCGCCTGATCATGATGGAGTTTCCTCGCCGCTCCCACGCCCCATGAGCGCCAGGCTGGAGAGCGCGGCTTTGGCCCCGGCCTCGTCTGTCTTCTCGAGGGCGAAGCCCATATGGATAACTACCCAGTCGCCTGGGCTGAATGTCTCCTCGGGCAACATGCCGATGTTGACCTTGCGGTGTTCGCCCGCAACGTCAACCAGCGCGAGTTGTCCGCCGTAGCCTTCGAGCATCCGGACAACTCGGCCCGGTATCCCTAGACACATGGCTCAGCCCTCGCCGATGGGGACGCGTACCAAGAGTTCTGCCACCACGTCCTCCACGGCTGCGACGGCCAGTGGCACGCTGGCCGCGACCGTATCGGACAGGCCGATGCCCTCCTCGACGGTCACTGCTTCGCAGCCCACCACCACGGCGTATGGCGGCGTGCCGCCCAGTGCGCGCAGGCTCGCGAAGACTGCTGCCGGATCCATCGCATGCGCATCGAGAACCGTTCCGCTCGGTAGTGTCTCGTTGCCGACCTCGAAGACGTGCAGGGCGCCGGGGGATCCGCGGTCGGGCACGGCATCGACAAGGACCAGAGCATTCCATCCGTTGAGCAGGTCGTAGGCCAGGTGCATGCCCCTGATTCCGTAGTCCGTCAGGACGACGTACGGATCCGCGAGCCGCTGCGGCACACGACGTATCACCTCGGGCCCGAATCCGTCGTCACCGAGGAAGATGTTGCCAATGCCGGCCACCAGGATTCCGGACGTGATGCGGCGCTCCTGTCACATCCGCCGCATGCGCAGATAGCGACGCGCATCCGGGATGGACTTGACGCCCACAAAGGCGCCACCGAGGATCACAACCGCTGCGATTCCCACGGCCACCCAACCCACTATTGCCATCGTGTACTCCCTTCGACGAGCGGTTCGACTTCCTCTGGCGCGAAGTAGAGATACCGTCCGTACCAATCGTGCAGTTCAGCGCCCGGATCGTCCTCGACGACAACCCCGACGTGCTGGTTGCCGTCAACGTCCTGGTGCACAGATGTGACTCGCGCGGTCTTGCCGGAAAAGAAGATGTCCTGGGCGTCTGCGCGGCGCGACGGATGTAGACGCACGCGGCTACCTCGGGTGACCCGTGTGCCATGCACCAGCACCCCATCGGTGTCCGGGCGCACCGCGTTGTCCGCCGAAGGATCCCACCAGTTGATGCCATGAGGGATCTGGGGAATCAATCCCGGATCCTTGGAGGCGCTGTGTGGGTTGCGCAGCACGCCATGCAGATTGAGCATTGCCTCTGGTGACATGGAGTCGCACCGATCGATAATTCGGGCGGCCAGCGGGTCGGTGGCGCGCGCCTGCGCCTTCTCCTCGTCGGTCATCGTCATTACCCGTAAGGTGAGGATCTCGTCGATCTCCGTGGAGTCGTAGAGTGCGCCCCCACTCTGGTCGGCGATCTCGGGGCGGTCGTAGAGGATGATGGGTGAGATGAGCATCAGGCTCTCGTCATCGGGCGGCCCGGCCAGCACAGGGAAGCAGCGGTGCTGGCTGCAGCGGGCCGCCGCGTTGACGGCAAATGCCGGAGGCTCCAGCAGCGAGATGAACCGGCCGCCTTCGACGCTCGCGATGAGATGGGTGCCGATCAGTGAGGTTGCGATCGCGTCGCTCTTTCCGGCGGCCGGGCCGGCGGTATTGCGGACCATGACGTTGATGCGCAGCAGCCCGCGGTCGGGTTCGGCCACCAGTGTGAGTTCGCCGCGTAGCTGCCGCCGGGTACGTACCAGTCGACCGCCTTCGACGGTCTCGATGTCGGTGCCCGCGGCGACGGCAATCGGAAGTGTCTGCGGTGAAGCGAGTTCGGGTACTTCGAACGGCCCAAAAGACAGCTCGCACTCGACCGCTTCGTCCCAACTGAGCCAGGATTGGGTGCCCGCGGCGAGTTGATCGACGGCAATGAAGTCGCCGCCGCCCTGGTCGCGTTCAGCAGTGCGGCGTTGCAGCTGCAGGAACCGCGCCACAATGGTCAGTGTCACGTTCTGCCGAGGCTCCAGAAGCAGCTGGGCAGAGAGGGTGTCGTCCTCGCCGATACCACGCTCAGCGGCCCACGCTGGCCCGAGGACGCCGAACTGCCAGCGGGACTGGTTTTTTCGCGAGTTCGCCCGATACGGGTAGAGCAGATAGCCCTCGTAGAGCACGGTATCGGCGATAGCGCGGACACGCTCCCATCGGCTGCTCATGTGATGCTCCCGGTGCTGCTGGCCGCTAGAAGCAATGTGATGGCCTCGTCGAACCCCAGCGTTCCGTGCACCGACTTATAAGCAGCCAGACGATCGATTGTCTCGCGGTTCAGACGCACCCAGCCCGTGTTCGGATAGTGCAACTGGATAAGGCGCCGCCACACCGTTACCGGCAGGTCGTAGTGGTCCTCGCGGTCCCAGGGCACCTGCTGAACGGCAAAGCCGTGTTCGCCGCGAGTGAAAACGGTTCCGCTGAAAAGGAACTGCAACGGGATTGCGCCATCCCGCAACGCGTGCAGATATTTCGCGGACGCGATTTCGAAGTCGTAGGTGCACTCCAATGGTAGGTCAACCTGGGTATCTCCGCTGAATCCGGGCACCATCACCGTGCTGTGCTGCCACAGAAAGGTGCGCTGTGTTGTGCTCCAGCGTTCCCGGGGGCCGAACAAGTCAAGCAAGCCGTCAGCTTCGTCATCAGCGTAAACGCGCCGGAGCGGATCGATGCGGACCTGGCAGCGCAGCGCGATGGCGTGCACCGGGTCGTCGCCGACTGTCGCCACGCCGATGCGAGCGGTGAGCATCGGCGTGACCGAATATGATTCGGGCTTCACATCCAGGACGTCGAACTTAACCTCGGTCATCGCGCGACCACCCGGCTGAGTGCGGTGACGCGATCGAAGAAGCCGTCAACAAAGCTGCGCGCCTCTTGGCCGCCGTCGAAGCCGCGCCAGAGCATCCGCAACCGGCCGACGAACTCGTAGCAGGCGTCGATCGGTACCAGATAGCATTCCGGCGGTTGGGTCTGCTCGTCTGGCACCCGCACGAGCAATGCCTCGGTGTCCTCAGCGAGCATGTCTACTCGCGGGTCTCTGGCGCGAATGTCGTTCCATGTCTGCAGATCCAGCTCGGATTCGGTTGCCCCCGCTGGCCCCGGATAGAACGCCGCCGGGTGGCCCAACGCGGAGTTCCGGAAGAAGAACGCCAGCCCCACCGGAATCTGTAGCAGTTCCCACTCGGGGCGTCCGAGTGCGAAGTCGGGGAACGACAGGTAACGATCCGGGATCGCCCGATACCGCAGCTGGGCTTGTTCGTCGGTGAACAGCAGATAACAGCCACGGCATACACACATCAACTGCCGCCCTTCGACATTCACCACGTGTTGGTGTTCGTCGACGATCGGCTCTGAGCACATTTCGCAGCGCTCGCCGTCGGCCTGCGGTGACGGCGTGCTGCCGCGAATACGTGCCAGCACTTCGTAGGCGCCGGTCATAGCGCGGACTCTTCGGTGACGAGTGCCATTGAGAGAAGACCGTTTCGTTCCAATAGTGGAATTGGCTCCAAATGGTTTGGGGTGTAGCCATTTCCATCCAGGCATGCGCCAGCGTGCACGACATCGAAGTGGGCGTGGCAGTTCGGGCACCGTAACACTGTGGGGCCAATCGCCGCCCGGTGCAGGTGGGCGCCGGCCAGCGATTCCCGGCAATTGCCGCACCGATCCTGGTAGGCGAACAGATGGTCACCCACTCGGCAGGCCAACACGGTGGTGCCCGCCACCCTGAATCCGCCGACTTCGCCTGGCGTCAGCTCGGCGAGGCCGGGAACCGGTTGCCAGGTGTGACCGCTGGTGTGAACCCGGCTGAGCAGCGACTCCACCGGAATCAGACCGGCGTCCGGCTGCTTTTCCGCCGCAACCACTTCGATCTCGGTGACCTCCGGGGCTGCCGCCCGTACTGCGTCCTCGACGGCCATTTCCAGGGTGACTGCCGACGAGGGACAGCTTTTGCAGCTCCCCGTGAATTGCAGGCGAACGGTGTAGTTGTGGTCGCCGACCACGTCGATCAGTGACACGTCGCCGCCGTGCGAGCCGAGGTAGGGCCGGACCGTGTCGAGTGCGTCGGCGACACGGCGCCTCACGTCGTGTGGATGTAGCCCGTGCACCAGAAGCAGACTGGCGATCAGATCATCTGCCGCGAAGGTCTCCGTGAGCTCTGGATGCCTGGCGACCGCCTTGCTCAGTATCCGCTCCAGGCCGGCACCGTACAGATCGGTTATCTCACGGACGAGTAGTTCGGCGCGTTCCCGCGCGACAGCCCCACCCGAAGCAGCCGCGTCGAGCAATGCCTGTATCCGATCGCCGGCCGAACGCCATTGCCCGTCGCTGCCGCGTTCGTCCGGGCTTGATAAACCAGGCGGGCCCATAGGTCAATCTCCGGTTACCGACTGAGTGGGCGAGTGCAGTTTCTCGAGTGTCTTTCCCTCACCTAGATACATGTGCACCCCGCAGGGCAGGCACGGATCGAAACTGCGCACCGTACGCATGATGTCGATCCCCTTGAAATGCTCCCGATCGTTCTCCTCAAAGATCGGCTGGCCCTGCACGGCATCCTCATAGGGTCCTGGTGTGCCAAAACTGTCGCGGGGGTTGGCATTCCACGGCGTCGGTGGATAGGGATGGTAATTTGCGATCTTGCCTTCCCGGATTACCATGTGATGGCTGAGTACGCCACGCACGGCCTCCGTGAAGCCACAGCCGATGCCCTCGTCGGGCACCTCGAACCGCTCCCAGGTCTTGGTGCGCCCCGCACGGATCTCCACCAGCGCCTGCTCGGCGAAGTGCAATGCGCAGGCGGCGGCGTAGGCCTGGAAGTAGGTCCGGGCACGGTTGCGCTCAATGGTGTTGCTGCCGTGTACCGGAATCTTCCACTCGAAGGACACCGGTCCCTTGAGGGCGGTCTTCGGCAGATTGATCTTGACGCTTGTACCGGTTGCCTGGACGTAGCCGATATCGACCAGGCCGGCCAGCGCCGTCGACCACAGCCGAGCCAGGGGCCCACCCCCGGTATCCAGCGCCAGATGGTCCTTACCGTCGAACCAGCGCGGTGACATCACCCAGCTGTATTTGTCTTCCATGTCCCGCTTCTGCGGATGCGGGTTGGTGTGCTGATTCCAGGGATGGCGTCGGTCCACAGGGTTGCCCAATGGGTCGGTCTTGACGAACATCTCCTGCTCGGTCCAGTCGTCGTAATACGAGCTGCCCAAAAGGATTCGGATGCCCAGGTTGATATCCACCAGCGAGTGGGTAACCAGTTTGCCGTCCACCACCACGCCGGGGGTCACAAACATCGCGTTACCCCATTGCTCCATGTCCTTGTAGGCGAAGTTGCACACCTCAGGATCCTGGAACGAGCCCCAGCAGCCGAGCAGGGTGCGTCGCAGGCCCACCTGCTCGTAGCCGGGTAGTGCTTCGTAGAAGAAGTCAAACAGATCGTCGTGCATGGGTACGACGCGCTTCATGAACTCGACATAGCGCATCAGCCGGGACATGTAGTCGGTCATCAGCTGAATAGTGGCGGTGGTACCCACGCCGCCCGGATACAACGTCGACGGGTGTACGTGCCTGCCCTCCATGAGGCAGAACATCTCCCGCGTCCAGCGGCTGACTTGTAAAGCCTCCCGGTAGAACTCACCAGTGAACGGGTTCAGTGCCCGCATGATGTCCGCGATCGTCCGGTACCCGTGTGCACCGCTGTGAGGTGCTTGTGTGTTCTCGGCCCGGGCCAGGACTCCGGGGTTAGTCTCGGCGACCATCTTCTCGCAATAGTCGACGCCTACCAGATTTTCCTGAAAGATGTTGTGGTCAAACATGTATTCGGCGGCCTCGCCGAGGTTGACAATCCACTCGCCTAGGTGCGGCGGCTTCACGTCGTACGCCATGTTCTGCGCGTAGCAGGAACAGGTGGCGTGGTTGTCGCCGCAGATACCGCAGATGCGGCTGGTGATGAAGTGGGCGTCTCGCGGATCCTTGCCCTTCATGAAGATGGAGTAGCCGCGGAAGATCGACGACGTGCTGTGGCATTCCACGACTTCGCGATTCTCAAAGTCGATCTTGGTGTAAATGCCAAGACTGCCTACGATCCGGGTAATGGGGTCCCAGGCCATTTCAACCAGTTGGCCCGGTGCTCTGACGGCGTGCGACGGGTCGGGAATGATGGTTGTCATCGGGTTCGCTCCTCAGATGCTCGAACGTTCGAGGGCTGAATTTTGGGGCAACCCGCACCTACCAGGTGCGGGTTGCTCCGGTTACAAGTTCGGTGCCACGATGACGCCACTTCGGTTCCTTGTCGACGGTGCGACCGGTGACGTGGCGAAGGTTGCGGATGACGGAGCCGTACAGGCCGGACGCAGCAGTGGAAACCTTGCCGCCGGGTGGTTCGTCCATGAACGGCATAAACTTGTCAGGGAAACCGGGCATCGTGCAGCCGATACAGATACCACCCACGTTCGGGCAGCCGCCGATCCCGTTGATCCACCCGCGCTTGGGTACATTGCATTTCACCACCGGGCCCCAACAGCCCAGTTTCACAATGCATTTGGGCGAGCCATACTCAGTGGCGAAGTCGCCCTGTTCGTAGTACCCGGCCCGGTCGCATCCTTCGTGAACGGTCGCGCCGAACAGCCACTTGGGCCGCAACGCGGCGTCAAGCGGAATCATGGGGGCCTGTCCGGTTGCCATGTAGAGCAGGTAGGTCAACGTCTCCGACAGGTTGTCGGGGTGAATTGGACACCCAGGCACACAGACGATCGGGATGCCCGCCTTGCTCTTCCAGTCCCATCCCAGATAGTCGGGCACCCCCATTGCGCCGGTGGGGTTGCCAGCCATCGCGTGTATGCCACCGTAGGTGGCGCAGGTGCCGACCGCGACGATCGCAGTTGCTTTGGGCGCTAGCCGATCTAGCCACTCGCTGGTGGTCATCGGCTGCCCGGTCGCGGGGTCGTTTCCGAACCCGCACCAGTAGCCTTCACTGTGCAACTGCTCGTTGGGTATCGAACCTTCTACAACGAGTACGTACGGTTCCAGTTCTCCGCGATCGGCCTTGAAAAACCATTCAAGAAAGTCGTCGGCACCTCCGGTTGGTCCACATTCGAAATCAATGAGGGGCCAATGGATGGCGACCTTCGGAAGACCAGGGAGCGCGCCTAGGGCGATTTCCTCGACACTGGGCTGGGTGGCGGCGGTCAGCGCCACCGAATCTCCATCACAGCTGAGACCAGCATTGATCCACAAAACGTGGATTAACGTGTCTTCTGCTTTAACCGCTGCTTCAGATAGCATGGCGCAGCTTCTCTCCGGGACGGGCTGTGTCCCACGCCGCCGGAGTCGACCATCGGCCCTACTTGTGCGGCGCTGATTTCTGGTCTACTCCCAGAGTGATTGTCTTGTCAATGGATTGGCGAAATCTCTTGCTGTGAAACGCACGTGTGTGCTTCATCCAGTCGTACCACTGTGCAACTTCCTCGCCGGTCGTCGCCGACAGCGGCAAAATGGTGATTCCAGAATTAATTGAACGAGCGTATGCACGGAACTGTTCAAGATCGAAATCGACATAGGGCAAAAGATCGATCTTGTTCACGATCACCAGCCCCGCTGCGGCGAACATGTGCGGATACTTGAGCGGCTTGTCGGCGCCCTCCGTGACGGAGACCACGACCACCTTGCAAAGCTCTCCCAGATCGAACATGGCCGGGCAGACGAGATTTCCGACATTTTCGATGAAAAGCAACGACTCGGGTTCGGGATCCAGAATCTCCAATGCGTGATGGATCATCTCGGCGTCGAGGTGGCAACCCGCCCCCGTGTTGACTTGGATGGCGTGCGCCCCGGCCGCCCGGATCCGCTCCGCGTCCAGCAGCGTCTCCTGGTCTCCCTCGACTACCGCTATCGGTAGGTCCGAGCCGAGCTCACGGATAGTGCGCTCAAGGAGAGTTGTCTTGCCTGCTCCTGGCGAGCTGGTGACATTGAACGCCGTGATGTCGCGCTCGGCAAGCCACTGCCGATTTCCATGAGCCACCAGATCGTTCTTCGCAAGGACCTTCTGCTCCAGCGAGACGGTGTGAGTGTGCGCAAGGCCGTCGTCGTGCTGGTGGCTGTGGGTGTGGTCGTGTGGATGTGAATGACCGGCAAGCGTGGTGACCGCCTGATCGTCACCGCATCCGCATGTTGCGCACATCATCAGCTCACTTCCATTGAGAGAATCATCAGATCCCGGCCCGCGAGCACCTCGACATCGGCACTGCCGCAAGGGCACAACAAAATCAAGTCGTGCAACTCAAATCGCTCGCCGCAGCTGCGGCAACAGGCCTTTCCGGGCCTTATTTGCAGGTCGAGACGAGCGCCATCGGCCGCTGTGCCTTCGGTGGCAAGCTCGAAGCAAAATCGCATCGAGTCGGGCATCACTGAACACAGTGCTCCGATTTCGAGTGCCACGCTTCGCACCCTGCGACCGGCAGCATGCTCGCACACAGCGTCGACGACGCTTTGCGTCAGGGCCATCTCATGCACAGCTGCCCCCGTATCTAAGCCGGGTCAACTCTTACGATAGAACGGCATTCGCGCCGACACAATGAAGGTAAATGGACTGTCTATGCCTGGGGCGGATTCCGCACCCTCAATGAGAACAATCGCGTCAGCTTTGAAGAAGAAGCTGGCGATCGCGGCCCACAGGCCGTCGAAGTACAGACCGTCTAGCGTCTCACCGCGCAACACAGAAACACTCGGCAGTGCTCAGGAATCGTGGGCCGCCATCTGCATTTGTGTTCTACAGAGACCCTCGCAGGGAGAAACCCCGCACTTCTGGCTGCGAAATCAGCTCAACTACGCCCATCGCGGTGGGCTCATCCACAGTGGGAGTTCAGGACTAATGGTCCTCGCCGGATCCCGCGCCCCGGTCCGCAAGACTGCTGTGTAGTTGAGCGTTGATGGCGTGGGCCTCGGCGAGTTGATCTTCCAGAATTATGATGCGGCATGCCGCATCAAGGCTAGTACCGTGCTCCACCAATTCACGGACCCTGGCCGCGATCCGCAGCTGATAACGGGAGTAGCGGCGGTGCCCGCCCTCGGAACGTTGCGGAGCAAGTAGTTTCGCCTCATCAAGGCTCCGCAGGAACGCTGGGGTGGTTCCCAGGATCCGAGCGGCATTACCCATGCTGTAAGCAGGGTAGTCCTCGTCTTCAAACTTGTCGTTCGGGTTACCGTCGCCAGAACCGTTCTTTGCTTGTACCACAACACCTTTCAAACAAGCGCGATCAGCCAGCAGGCCCAAAGGCCGCTTCTTAGCGGCCTGGCATCTGAGGTAAATCGGCCCTTCACTCCACGGACTAGAAAGGGCCCGGCACCCCGGAAAAAATCGCACCGGGGTGCCGGACCTTGGGAGATTACTACCATCTATCGATACTGCTATAAAACTGCGGCATCGGCCCGGTATTGACCATCACCGGCGATCCGACGGTAACTCCCTCCTTCCTCTGGTACTGCACTTACTGGTACTGCACTTACTGGTACTGCACTTACTGGTACTGCACTTACTGGTACTGCACTTACTGGTAGGCCTGAGAATCGGTATCTAACACGGATCTCGCGTATCTGGCCGTACCGCTACTTCACACATCACGGGCAGTTCGTCATCTCCCGTGCCGCTACCCTCTGCTCTGTCAACACGAGATACTCTAACCGGACTCACAACGAATGTCTACCCCCACCACAACAGATTTTTAATAGCGGTAGATGGAGAGAGTGTCCTACGATCTCGACATGGCCTCATCTGAATCCGGACCGGTCGGGGCGGATGCGATTCTGCGTCACATCGACGCCGAAGCCGATTCCGTCAGCATCGAAGTGACGCTTTACCTACCCTGGGGTGTGGTAACAGGGATAACGGTGTCCAGCACATACTTCGGCCACTACGTCGCCAACTTCTTCACCAAACATGATGCTGAGGATGTCGCGGGCCGTATCGAGGCGCTCGAAGCCGAGCAAGCCGGAGTCTTTTTGCATCTCCGTCGCGCCCGCTGCTACGTCGCAGGCACCATCACAAAGCATGACTCGTTGCGTATCCGGCTCTCCGATATATCCGCATGGACCGTCTCCGGCATCAACGAACCCCCAGACCGAGCGGACTAATCTGCGCACTGCACAGCGCTATATATCGGCCCGCCTAAGCCCTGAAGTAGACCTATACATCTGCGGGCTCGTACCCACCTGCCCCAGCTCCCTGTAGGCCATCCACTTCAGGAACTCCGTTCGGATCGCATCTAGAGCTGAGGATGGAGCATCCGGTAAGAACCCGACCGGGTTCTTTGTCGGCCTCAACGATGTCGTGCCGGGCGTCGTCAACGCTGCCAGCACCGGAAACCAGGCGCTGCACCGAAACATGGCTGATGGATAGCCGTCTTCCCTGAAGATATGCGAACACACGGAATGGGCTCGACGTCCCGAACGTGACCTAAGGTGCAAAGTAGCCGAGGACTGGGAAAAGGTATGACCAGTTTGTCCTGTCGATTGGTTGCGGGTTTGCTGGTCGCGACTCGCTACCGGCATCGCTTAGATGGCCCGGCCAAGGTTACTTCGGCTGCCCGTCAGCTGATCGCCGCGGACGTCCCTGCAGCAGCTGCAAGTTCTCAGAGTCGTAGCGGTGAACGCAATGACAACTTCGGCGTGTCTAGTCAGGCCGGTTTGAGGGTGACGTCGAGGACAACCTTGACCGGCTTGGTGGTACCCCATCGGGTGATCCCATACGCCTTGGGCGACAAGACCATCGTGGCCTGGTAGCGGGGCGGACTCGCTGTGGCTGAACGTGTCGCGTGGAATGTGACCGACTGGCTGATGTCACGGACGCTTAGGGTGCCGGTGACGGTGAGTCCGGTAGGAGTCTCGACGATGGCGGTGCTAAGGAACCGCACAGTGGGGAACCGTGCTGTCGCAAAGACGTTGTCCGCGCGGAGGTGCTCGTTGCGTAGCTTGATGCCGGTATCAATGCTCTCGGTCCATATCACGACCGAGAGCGCCGATTGAGCTGCCGAGGGGCCTACGGTGATCGCAGACTCGTACCGGTTGAATCGGCCGTTCACCTTCATGCCGAAGGCTGCCTTGGCCTGAAAACCGATCGACGTCGTTGCGGTGTCCAAAGTCCACTCACCGGTGCTGAATTCAGATCTCACGAGAACCATCCTTACTTTGATGTGTATTTGACGGTGGTGCGCTGCGCGCCGAGGTCGATCGCGCCGTCGTCGGTGAAGACTGCGGCTTCGATGATGTCGCCATGACGCAGGTACTTCGGGTTCTTGGCTTGACCGGAGAAGAAGGCTTTCCACTTGAGCTGTTCCGGCAGCAGCGAACCGAGGAGTTGAACCGGCTTGGACGGTGCGCTGATCGCGGTGCCCACGGGGGTGCCGGTTAGCAGGAGGTCGCCGGCATCGAGGCGTTGGAAACGCGACAGTGCCTGGAGCGCGGGCCGGGGCGGGTAGATGATGTCGTCGCCGGCGAGCATGTTCTGGCGTATCTGCCCGTTGACCCGCAGCTGCAGGCGCAAGTCACCGAAGCGCTTGAGCTCGTCGGCACTCAGCAGCACCAGTGCGGGACCAACTGGGGTGAACGTCGGATACGACTTACCTTCGTAGAACTGCGTTTTGGTCAGCTGCACATCGCGTGCCGAGACGTCATTGGTTACCACCAGCCCGCAGATGTGGTCCGAGAGATTGGCTTCGGTGATCGCGGTGCCGACGGGTATGTCGCGGCCGATCACCAGACCAATCTCGACCTCGTAGTCGAGCAGTCGGACATGATCGGGCTTGACTACATCGTCGAAGGGGCCGCTGATGGAACCGGACGTCTTGCGGAAGAAGGCCAGCGGGGTGGCCGCCGGATCCCGGCCGGCGTCGATGACATGAGAGGCGTAGTTAGTCATCTGCGCCACCACCCGACACGGTGAGGTGATAGGGGACGGCAGGTTCAGGCTATCCACCGGCACAGTGTCACCGCTGGATGAGGCGGCTTCGATCGCGGCGCGATCAGCCAGCAGGTCGTGTGTGGTGGCGGCCCCGGTGGCTACTCTGGCGGCCCCCGTTGGGTTCTGTACCCACCAGGCGTCGGCAGTGCGCAGGATCGAGATGGTCATGGAAAGTCCTTGATTCGACGGGTGATTGGCCTCAGGAGTGGGCTGCTCTGAGCAGACCACGCAGGCTGGACAGGTCGAATTCGTTGTCGCGGCGCAGTGCACCGATCGCCGAGCGAAGTTCGCGTAGCGATTCGCGGCCGGGTGCGATACCCAGGAAGTCTTTGGTGATCGGCGGTCCCCACTGGTAGAGCCCGGAGGTGGTGAAGGGGGCCCAACCCGGGTGCAGCGTGGCGCCGTGCCAATAGTCGAAGATTTGGCTGCCCAGGATGTGGCGGCCGATTCCCCATGACCGGTGATACCCAAGTTCGGCGAGGTGGCGCCCGCCCACAGCCATCGCGTCGATATCGCTGACCTGGTAGGCCGAATGGACATACCTGTGGGGAGGGCCGAGCGCCATCGCCAGCGTGTGGTGGTCCGCCGGAGTCTGGCCGCGATCACAGCGGATGAAGCTCATGACCGGCCCGCGGTCTCGTTGCCCGGCGTAGTAGAGGAAGTCGCTGACGATCATCCCGAGGTGATCGAGGTACCAGTTGAGAGTCTCTGTGTACTTGGTCGTCTGCACCACAACATGTCCGAGCCGCTGCACTCGTGTCGGCTCGCGCGGCGGGCGTTGGGTGGCGTTGACGCGCCGAAGTTCGTGCCCGAAGTTGAACTGCTGCGGTGTCTGCGCAGGAAGGGACTCAAGTTGACGGGTGTCGGCCACGACGCGGACCGTCATTCCGCTGGGATCGATCAAGTCGACGGCTGCACCGCCAAGCGAGTCGGGTAACGCCCGGACCGCGGTACCGGTCGCCTCGGCTAATCGCAGCACGTCGGATTGGTCCTGCGCGGTGAATGCAGCCGCGACGAATCGTGACTGAGAACCTCGTCGGATCAGCACGCGGGGCGGGCCAGAGTCGGTACCGCGCAGACCCAGCTCGCCTGCAGTGCGAAATGCGGTGCTGAAACCAAATGCTCGTGAAAATGCTTCAGCCCGAACAAGATCAGGCTTCTCGAACTCCAGCCAGGCAATGTCGTGAACCTTGATGATCGGATTCCGTGACCGCCCCGGATGCTCTCCTGGGAGGGCCCCTGATCATTGTGCAGATCGGTGTGCGCACCGACAGGGTCTTCGCCGGTCATGACGTTTGCTCATCAACCGGTTTCCGCCCCTCGAAGAACTCGACGGCTCCGCTGGGCTCGAGTGTGACGGCATCGAGGCCCAATTCCCTGAGCCAATGCGCGATCTGGTCTGCATGCGGTGCGTTCCCGAATACCCCGGCACGACGCGAGTATGCAATCAGGGCGTCCTGGCGGCGGCCCCGACCGGTCACACAGGAGGTCCCGCGCAGCGTTCCTCCGGGCTTGAGCACGCGGACCAGCTCTGCCAGCGCCGCGCGCGGATCTGGCAGACAGTGCAGCCCGTTATAGGTCAGGCAAAGGTCAAAGCTTGCGTCGCCGAACGGAAGTGCGGTCACGTCCGCGTCGGCGAACTCGATCGTGCCGGGCACTCCCCGGCGGACCGCTTCCCGGCGCGCCCGTTGAAGCATGTACGGCGATATGTCGGCCGCCACGTAATGCACAGCCTGGCCGGGACGTAAACCGCGGAAGGCGAAGCCACCGCCGCAGGGGATGTCGAGTATTGAGGTTCCTGCCGGGGTGTCCGCAAGCCGGTCGACGTCGGCGAACATGCGTCGCATGTCGGCACCCCACATCGCCCAGGCGCCGACTTGTGCGACACCGTCGTTCTTGACACCGGCGTCGTACAGGGCCGCCGTGAATCGCTCTGAGCGCCACCTCTCGGTGACGTCGGTCATCTACTTCGCCTCGGTGTCGGGAGCATCCCAGGGCATCGACCCGGAAACCCAGTGGGTCAGCTCCTGCTGGTCATTGCTGTACAGGTGTCGCGGCGGTGTCACGAACGTCGCGTAGGGCCGGCAGCGCACAAGTACTCGGCCTTCCTGCTCGGCGACAGCTTTGACGGCCGGGCGTAACCCCGTTGGTACCGGCTGCCCCGACATGCGTTCGGCGACAGCCATCATCACGTCGATGAGGGTTTCCTCGTCGTCGTCGATCACCGCTTCGCAATAGACCTGCAGGTAGGCGAAGGGCCAAGTCTCGTCCAGTACGCAAAGACTGACTTTGCCGTTGCGGGCCACTGCTTTGGCCTTGGCCCGCTCACCCATGGTCGCCACCAGCAGGTCGCCGTTGTCGTCTGGGACGTAGTAGACGATCGACATCGCTGGACCGTCCGATCTGCGGCCGTAGCCGAATACGCAGGTCCGGTGGGTCTGAACAAACAGCCGCCGCTCCGAGGGCAGCATGTCGCGATCCGTCGGCGCCTGAAACGGATGCTTCGAGAGCGGCAATAGCCGCGCCGACGCGTGAGTCTCGTCATGGTTTGTGATCTCAGGAGTAGTGCTCATCGAGTTCACCTTCCTGTAGCTTTATTATCGATTGATAATAAAGCTACACTCGTGACGATGGAAGGCAAGACCCAGTCGCCGAGCCCAGCCCGCAGCCGCAGGGCCAGGGCTGATATCCGTGAGGCCCTGTTGGCATCGGCGCTGATCGAGTTCGGGGCCAGGGGCTTCGACGGCGCGTCGACCCGCGCCATCGCGCGGCGCGTGCACGCACACCAGCCGCAGATCAACTATCACTTCGAATCGAAAGAGGCTCTCTGGGAGGCGTCGGTCAGTCACCTCTTCGGGCTGTTGGCTCAGGCGCTGCACGGCGTTATACCCTTAAACCCCAAAGGGATTGATATATCCGAGCTTGCCGCGGCGTTTGCCGAAGGGATACGCCGGTTCGTGTCGTTCGCGGCCGAGCATCCCGAGCTCAACCAGATCATGGTTCATGAAGGCACCGCGGCCAGCGACCGGCTGACGTGGATGACCCAGACCTACGTAAGACCGTTCTTCTATGGCATCCAGCCCGCCTGGCAGCTCCTTCGCGATGCAGGCATCGCGGCGCCCATCGAGAGCGAAATCCTGTACTACGTGCTCATCGGCGCGGCATCGCTACCCTATGTGAACGCCCCCGAAGTCAGGCTCCTCGCCGGCCGAGATCCGAAGAGCCCCAGCTGGATCAGCGCTCACGCCGACGGACTCGTAGCCATCCTCCTGCCCGGACTGGCTTGCCGGACACAATAGGCAACTCGTAGCGGTAGGCCTTGGGCCGCAACAGCGTTCGTCTGCTGGTGTGTGCCACTGTAGGGAATGGCCATATATTTGAGACAAACTCTGGGGTCCGAGGATGGTGTCATCACCACCCAGCGGTTGCCCGGCTGGACGGTGTAGATTTGGTTGCCGTCCGGGTGACGACTTTGGCTGCATGCCCTTGCAAGTGGATGTCCACGGTGCCTTCGCGCAGCGCCGTCGGATTTCAATCGGTCATAAATTGGTTCGCAGCGACGATTTAAGCGCCCGACGAAATTTGTTCACACTTGTATTGAAATAGTTTCGTTCGCCTTTGCTCAGTGCCGCTGCAAGCATTGTTTACAAGTCGCAGTCGGACCTACGAGAACCCGAGATACGCAGGCCCGGTGCCGAATTCATATCTACCTCCAGGAGAATGCCGTGACTTATGACGTCGACTACAATTCGATTTCTGTTAAGACTGCAGCGGAAATCGCCATGCTGAGGATTGCTGGCCGGATCGCCGCACGCGTATTGGAGGAGTTGACCCCACACGTCAAACCCGGTGTCACGTCGCAGCAGATCAACGACATCGCCTACGACCTCATCGTCAACAAGTACGGCGCGGAGGTCGATCGTGAGGACCTGTCGGGCTATGACTCCAGCGAGTACGCCTGTATCTCGATCGCTCACAACGAGATCGCCTTCAGCGGAGAGCCCAGCGATATGCCACTGCAGAAAGGTGATCTGTTCGGCGTGGATGTGAGCCTGAAAAAGGATGGCTGGTGTGGGGACACGCAGCGGATGTGGATCGTGGGAGAGGAGACCTCCGCGAAGGCCCGGATGCTGTACAACGTTGGATACCAGGCGATGTGCCGAGGTATCAGCCTGGTGCGTCCAGGCGCCAAGGTCCAAGATATCGCCGCGCAGGTGCAGGCGTATGTCGAGTCCTTTGGCTTCTCGATGCTACGAGTACCCAGCGGAACCGGACACTCAACCGGTCAGGTGCACGCTGACGGATGGCTGATCCCTTACTATCAGGACCCGATCAACGAGGGCCGAGTACTTCGCGAGGGCATGGTGATCACCGTGGAGCCCTTCATCTGTGCTGGCAGCGGCGAAGGCACACGTCTGTCCAACAACACCCGCTCAGCGGTCACCGCAGACAACTCGCTGGCGGTCTATTGGGAACACGTCGTTGCTGTGACCGATCGCGGATGTGAGGTGCTCGACCTGCGTGAGGGCGAGGACGTCACTTTCTACGATCACCAAATCGCCCACTGATGCCAACATGCGAGGGTGGGACCATTACGGGTCAATTCCGGTGTGCGTCGGAGTGGCACTGTGCCCCATAAGTTTACGACCCAGCTCGTGAAGGCATCGCTACGATTTCGAGTGCTTGGCCGCCGGATTGGTCGAGTTCGAGACGAGTTGTGCACACAACCAGTCCCGGAACGATCCGATGTCGGGCTCTCGAGGATGTCCGTCCCGCCAGCTAATGAAGTAATCCAGGTGTGCCTCGATGTCCACGTCGCCGACCTGTACCAAGGAACCAGTACGCAGCTCAGCTTCCGCCATCTGCCGGCGGATCATGGCAACTCCGTGCCCGGCTAGTGCCCCACTCAACAGGGCACCCGCGTCCGTGAAAATCAGTCCAGACACCGGTTCCTCAGTTTCCACCCCCGCAGCTTGGAAGAACTCCCCCCATGAGCGGCCGGCAAATCGGAGCAATGGCACGGCCGGCAACGACTCGAGAGACAACGTGGGATGACGCGCGGCGAATTCCGCGCTGCAAACAGCAATGACACGGTCACGCGGAAGCCGTCTCGAACGGAAGCCGTCAGTGTCGACCCGGCGATGCCAGACGCCAATGTCGAAAGAGTTTGGGTTGGGCGGCTCCAACCCCGTGTGGATGCTTAGTGCCAACGTTATGTTCGGATACCGCTGGGTAAAGTCGCCTACCCTTCGGACCAGCCAGACGTTGGCGAAGTCGGCCATCACGCTGAGGTACAACGGACCGGTTTCGTTCTTGTCGTGGGCCGCCGCTTGGCGTAGGGCCGCGTCAATCTCGCCGAGCGCGCGGCGGAGCCGCACGACCAGCTGCTCGCATGCTGGAGTTGGCACCATCTGAGTGCGGACCCTCGTGAACAACGTCGTACCGAGCTGTGATTCCACTTGCCGGATCTGGTGGCTGACCGCGCTGTGCGTGATGTGCAATTCCTGAGCGGCCAGCGTGTAGCTGCGAAGCCGGGCTGCGGTCTCGACCGCCCGTAATGCCGCGAGACTCAGTTGGTGGGTCACCGCCTGGCCTCCCTCGGATGGCTTGTACGTCGCCCAAGTCGAAACATGGGTGCCGTGGGTGTCTGGCGGCCGATGTGTCCTTCTTTCTTGTTTCTACCAGCGGACAGCCAGCAGTGCGGAGTTAGGAGCGTGAGGGCGGCAGCCAGAGTATCGGGGTCGCCTCCTGCTGATGATCGATCCTTGCGGGCCGAGCAAGCAGGAGCCCGGCGATTCCTGTCGATTTTCGCTGCATCTCGACAGACGCACATGAGAATTCCGGGCAAAGGGTCTTTGGCAACCAACAGATTTGAGAACCTACAGCTGTGGGCCAGTACTCTCCCGATGTTCTTGCTGGTGGACTCGACGTAGTTTTCTGCGGGATCAACCCGGCCTCTACCGCGGTGGCCGACGGACACAACTTCTCGAACCGCAGTAACCGCTTCTGGGAGGTGCTCTACCGGGCCGGGTTCACCGACATTCGGTTACGCCCGGAGGACGAGCGGCAGCTGCTGACGTACGGGTGCGGCATCACCGCGGCCGTCAGTCGCGCAACGCCGCGCGCCGACGACATCGTGGCGAGCGAGTTCCGCGAGGCGCGGCCAGATTTCGAGGAGAAGATTCGTCGCATGCGACCTCGAGCGCTGGCCTTTCTCGGAAAGCGCGCGGTGGTGTCCATGCTCGAAGCTCCGCACATCGCATTCGGGCTGCAGCCGTTCCGATTCGCGGAAGTGACGACCTGGGTGCTACCGAATCCAAGCGGCCTCAATCGGCGGTTCACGCTTGACGCGCTCGTCGACGCTTATGCCGAACTCCGGGTGTCTCTGGAGTAGCCGGCTTGGCGCGAGGGCTAGTGCAACGTGCTTATCGACGTAGAACAGGGCAAACAGGGTTTGCTCTAGAAGAGACGGTTCGATATCGCTGCGGCGCTGGATGTTCCGGCGGTTTACCTCCGGCCCGACCTCTTCGGGTTGTCTGCTTCCCTGGGAGATCCCTGGCGGCCGACCCCTCGAACGGCCACCGGGGACCACCTCGAAGGAGTGCGAACCCATCTCTTATCGGTCGAGCCGGCCCGGTTTCGCCGGCCTGGGTGGCCTTGAAATGGCTTACAGCTAAACAACCATTCGGTTCGATTGGCAGTCAAGAGGTGCGAGGGCGTACTTTTTGTACGTGTCCGACGCTAACTACCTTGCGGCGCTGGTAAAGGGTGCGCGGGAGCGAGCGGCAATGACACAACGAGGCCTGGCCGATGCCATGGGGTACAGCGAGGCGTTGATACAGAAAATCGAGCTGGGGACCCGTATGCCCGGGCTCAAGGTGCTTGCCGCATTGGTCACAGCTCTGGAATTGTCTGCCTGGGAAAGCCGATACCTGCACCTGTTGGGGGGAAGGACGATGCAAGACAGCGGAACGCCGCCACCGAACATTGAGGGCTACCTGGAGTCGTTGATGCCGCACCCGGCGGCGTGGATAACGCCAGGGTGGACCATTGTCCATGCCAACAGTAAGTTCCAGCAGCTATTTCCCGGCCTCTGGATGACACCCAATTTCATTCACTGGCACTACCATTCGGTCAAGTCGCGGAAAGTCATCGACAACTGGGAACAAACATCTGAATGGTGTGTCGGGTGGCTCCGCTGGAGTCTGGCCGCAAACCCCAACGACCCTGCACTCACACGGATCATCAACTCGCTCATGCCGATGTCGGTGTTTCAACAGCAGTGGTGCCAGCCCATACCGATCGACCCCGACACGCGGGCGTGGGTCATCAACGAGTGCGGGGGTGCGGTCCAGATTCTGGATATGCGCACGTGGCACAACCCGCAGTCCAGCGGATCGTTGCTACTAGGCGTGGAATCCCGCTAGCCATGTTGTAACATGCTGTGCCACAAGGGGATCAAACGCGATACTGATCGATTGCCGTTCACCCTCAATGGGCTCAAATACGGTCGGGCCACCGAGGTTGCGAGCGACGGCTTCTCCCAGCTCCCGTGGCACAAAGAAGTCCGTGGTGCCGTGCAGAACCAATGCGGGGCACTCAATCTTGCCCAGCAAGTCGACGAAGTCAGTTCGATTCGCCAATGCGCGGGATGACTCGCGGTAGTCGGCCCACGCAGAACGCTGCCACCGACCGTACAAGGCCTCTGCGTCTTCAGGTGTGCCTGTGGCGAACTCGGCCACCGGGCGGTACACGGCGGGGTCAGGGCCCTGGGTGCACCAGATCTCCATCGCCGCATGCAACGCGCCGTTCTCTGCGGCATCGGGTGCTGCGGCGGTCGGCCCGATCAACACCAGCCGGTTGACTCTGTCGGGTGCGTTCAAGGCGGTGCGAAGCGCCAGCACGGCACCCTGTCCTTCACCGAGAAATGTGAATGACTGCACTCCAAGGTGATCCATCAAGCCCAGCGCATCGGCGGCCATATCTTCGATCATGTAGGGCGTTTTGTCGCAGACGGTTTGACCGTGGCCACGCAGATCGAAGGCCACCACCCGGTACTCAGCGGCAGCGATAGATGCGGTCAGGGGCTCGAGTGACACCGTGTCCATCAACGTTGCGTGGGTTGCCAGCACTACGGGAAGATCCTGCTCGCCGGTATCGGTATAGAAGATGTGCTGACCATCGAGCTCGATACTTGGCATGCCACGAGCCTACGACAACCCCAGCAGGTGGCCGTTCTGCTTGGCGAGCCGTGCCCGTCAGGTCAGTGATTTACGACGTCACTGATGGAAGTTCCACTGGCCGACATCCTGGGCCAGGGCGTCGCTGACGTCGACTTCGAGCCCGCCGACCACCGGGCCTGGATTGGACGCGGTGCTCACGATGCGTTGGTAGAGAACCGCGCCGGGGAAGACCTGGCCGCGAGACCAGGACCGCGTCTGCCAGGCCCACACGTGGCCGGGTGAGCGCGAGTTGCCGATCACGCCATCGGCGGCGGCCCACTGGCACGGATTGACGCCGCCGTAGATGCCGGTGCGCTGCACTCCCAGTACCGAATTGATACCCCGGAACCACTGCAGGGCAACATCATTCCAGGTGTCGCGGTTGATGTCGTCGTCGACGGAGAAGAAGACCGGTGCACTCTGGCCGCCGCCGGCCGCGGTATGCAGCTGCCACGCGGTGCGCGCGTCTTCGACGCCCCCGTCGAACCCGCGGGTGAAGTCTGAAGGTGCTGTCCCGCCGGGCTTTCCGTATTGGAAGTTGCTGACGATCACCAGTCCGGCCGCGGTGAGTGACTGAGCATAGGGCCGGGTGATCGGTTTGGCGCCCATGGATGAGCCGGGACGTGACGTCGAGACATAGTTGATCACTCCCGCGTGCCCGGCAGCCTTGATCTGGTCTGCCGGAATCTGGCGCATAGCGAAGTCGATCAATGTGGGCGCGGCGGCCGACGCCGTGGGTATGCCGGCACCAAGAGATGCCGCACCTAATCCGGCCAGCGCCGACACGGCTGTGGCGTAGCGCAGTGCGTCACGTCGGGTTACCGAACGTGAGGAGCGCAGAGAGTCGTTAGTCCCCGACGAGTCTTGCATCGCTGCAAGTTAACAATGCGACTGCTGTGAAAGATGTAGCCTCGCCGGTAGGCCCGATAACGTTCTTGTATCGGGTGAAGGATCTCGTGATCGACACGGGCGCAGTCATTCTCGACGGTGGGGTCAGGCTAGTTGCTGTAGAGATGCAGAACGTGCGCAGCTGTTGTGGCGATATCGCCGCTCAGACTCACAATGGGTGGACCGCCGCGCTGATGGATGACGTTCGCCAGGACGATGACGTACGTATCGGACCCCGGATCCATCCACACCGACACGCCCGTGAAGCCCGAGTGGCCGAAGCTGCCGATGGGAAAGAGCATTCCACGCGGTTTGGACAGTTCCGTATCGATATCCCAGCCGAAGCCGCGCAGATTCTGCCCCGCCATTGCCGGATAGTTTGGCGCGAGTAAGGGATCCGTTGGGTTGGGCGTCTTTTGGATGGCCTGTCGGGTTGCGTTATTGGCGGCATCGAGTTGCGCGGCGGTATGCCGGGGCTGCTGCGGAGTCGTCATCAATTGCAGCGTCGATTGCTGCAGCGGGAACAGGCTCGGGCGCCCGGCGAGACGATCGAGAAGCGCTTGGCAATATCTGCCGACATCGTCGGCGGTCGCGAAGACGCCGGCGCTGCCGGCCACACCGCCCATCCGGCGCGCGGTGGGGTCGTGCACGGTGCCGCGAATCAGATGGTCGTAGTTGGGGTTGATGTCCGGGGTGTCTTCGTCATGAGCGGTCGGCGCGGTGCGTGTCAACAGATCGGTGCTCCAGGTGCCCGCCGGGCATGGCCTGACAGCTTGCACATTCCTATCGAAAGCAATTGCCGTACCGATGATTTGGTACTGACCACACGCCTTGGTTGCCGGCAGGTAGCGAGTGTCGGTCATGCCCAACGGCGCAAAGACGTTGTCTTGCACGTAAACATCCAAGCTCTCGCCGGTGATCTTCTCGATGAGTGCGCCGAGGATGATGAAATTGATATCGGAGTAGTGGAACGTCGCACCGGGGTCGAACACCAACGGGGCGGTGAGTGTGCGACGTATGCCGTCCGCCTTGTCCGCCTGCGCCAGTCCCCACAGGCCCTGATGGCTCAGGTCGCCGCCGATGCCCGAGGTGTGCGTGAGCAGCATGCGAAGCGTCACCAGGGCGCGCCGCGGATCGTCGGCGGGGTTGAAGTCCGGCAGATATGTCTGCACGGGTTCGTCGAGGTGAACCAGGCCCTTCTCGTACAGCTGGAGGAAAGCCACGCTCGTCGCAAGGGGTTTTGTCAACGAGGCGACGTCGAAAATCGTGTCTTCGGTCATCGGCTCGGCGGGTGCGCTTGCCGCATTCAGGCCCGGTTCATCGGGGAGCTTGCGCCACCCGAAAGCCGCCCGGAAGACGATCTTGCCGGCGTGCCCGATGTGAACCACCGCGCCGGGCAGCCGTGGTGCGGCGACCGCGTCGTTCACCAGCCGGGTGACGGGTGCAAATGGCCCGGCGGGAACCACGCTCGGCGCAGTGATCGGAGGCACTGAATGTCCGCACGAAGGCACCCCCGTGAGGGCAAGTAGGACTACTACGACGGCACCGGCCCGGGCGACGCAAGATCCAGACACCTTCACCAGGTCGACGGTAGTTGAGGACGTCATGGGTCGAGGGCAACGGCGCTGCTCGTGCTCTTGCGGTTGGGCGGTTGGTGACCGGACGCAGAGCAGCAGGCGCGGGAAGGGTCGGCTTGTTGTCGTCAGCCCCGTGCCGTCGCTACGTAGAACCCGCGTTCGACGAGGCGGACTTCTACTGCGAAAGCCTCAAGAGCGCGGGATAAGCGGTGCGCACACGGCAGGCGCAGTCGAGTAGTCGCAGTCATCGGGCCGTTGCGACCCGATTCACCTGATGTACTGGAGGCTGTAACTGCTGCCGTTTCGTGCTACGCGTCCGATGCCGGGTTCCTGGCACCGGCTTCGAGCGGCACATCGTGTCCCCGGCCAGCGGCGGCGGACGCGTCGAACTCGTGTATCACCTTCTGCCGCTGGGAGTCTTGACCGGCACCCTTCCGCCGTATCCTGTCGGTACCGAAAAAGCAGATCGTCGTCACCCAAGGCCACTTGACGGTCTAGGTCAGAGGCGTCCTTGAGCAACTTGGTCCCGGTGACTCACTCTTCTTTCACGCGAACGTCGAGCACGCGTTCGTCAACGAGACCGCAGAACCATGTGGGTATTACATGGTGGTCGCGCGCCGCAGCGATGCCGGTAGCGCGGTACCGACCCGATCACCCCTGTGCCACAACGTAAGTTTCTGGAAGGATTGGGACATGACCGCGGACTTCACCCCACAAGCGGACAACGCCCAACGGGTGTTCGATGTCTTCCGTGAGATCGAGAAGTTGCCCGACACATCGGAATCGATGCTCACGGATAGCTATTTCAGCGACTATCCCGAAGCCAGCAGCCGGATCTTCCGAATCTACCGGACCCTGCCGCTGCACTACCACAACGAATGCGACGAGTTTCTCTATGTGGTCAGTGGTGAGGGCGTATTTCATTTGAGCGGTGAGGAAAGCGCTGCCCGGCCCGGTATGTTCCTCCGCTTCGCACGGCGGGAAGTGCATGGCTTTCCCGAGATCACCAAGCATCCGTTCGTCGTGCTTTCGGTGGATATCCCACGTCGACGTCCGGACGACATCGTCTTTGTCGATCCCGACGACGGTGACGCCATAGAGTTCATGGCACGTAACAGATGAGCCATGTGGGCATGACTTCTTGATGAGGTATCGGCTGCCGTGGTGTTCCGAAGGTCGCATGGCTTGACGAAACTTTCACTCTGCGTGGAGAGTTCGTGGTTGGATACATCAAACGGCTGGGCGACGAGGTGATCCCCAAACTATGGGAAGTGGCATGACCCGTGACGCGCACGCAGAACTCCTCGCCGGTGGTCGCGTCAACTGCTGACGTGGCGCAGTGGTTCAGGTGCGGGGTCTGTGCGATGCGGCGTTGATCGCCGGTAGATAGACCGAATCGACCAGCTCGGCGAGCGTGCTCGGTTCAATCTGCCTGCGCGCGAAGAACAGTTCATTGCGTACGAGGGCGAAGATGCTGGTGGCCACCAGATCGGGAATGGTAACCGGCCCTATCTCGTCTCGCGCGCGGGCGGCGTCCAGGGCGCGGCGGATCGTCTGATCAGCCTTTGCGGCCACCTTCGCCTGGAATGTCTGCAACGTCGTGTCATCGGCTTCGGCGATAAGACTGCGGAAGGTGTCGATTCCGATGTGCTGCCACGTTTCGACGATCGTTTCGACCAAGACCATGATGTCGTCACGAAGGGATTCGGTCGGCGCTGCTTCGACGAGCTCGATGCGAAGAGTCGGTAGGGCGTCGGTAACCATCTGTGCGCGAGAACCGTAGCGGCGGTAAAGGACGGGCTTTCCTGTCTTGGCCCGGCGGGCTACACCTTCAAAGGTGACGCCTGAGTATCCGTGATCCTTCAGCTCGGCCCAGGCTGCATCGCGGATCGCCGACAGCAGCACGTCGTCCCGGCGGCGTGAAGCGGGCACGGGAGCCGGATTCGGCGATTTTTTAGGCACGGTGCGTATCTTATCGCGCGGGGCTACTCTGAAGATGTTAGGTACGGGTCGTTTCTTATTATCCCCGACGGCGCGAAGGCGCGACTGTGAATGGAGCATCATGGCTGTTTCGTTGCCGAATGTGACTGACCTCGATCCTGCGCAGCGTGAGGTCTATGACTTGTTTCCGGCTAACCTCTCCAGAGGGCTGGTCATGACAAAAGCCAGCGGCAAGCCGTATTTGGCGCTGGGGCTTTCCTTTCGTACGGGCGCGTTGTCGCCGGAAGTCCGCGAGCTGGTGATTCTGCGAATCGGCGTCGTGACCAAGGCCCAGTACGAGATACATCATCACGTGCCCGAGGCGCGGGTCGCAGGAGTTGCGGGCTCGGTTATCGCCGCCGTCCTCGGTGGGGCCTCGATGTTCGGGGAACGCCGTATCGACGTGCTTATCGCGTTCGTCGACGACCTGCTCACACAGATCAAGGGCGGTGGCAGAGCGGACACCGCCGGCGTGCAGGAGTTCTTCTCCGACAACGAAATCGCCGAGATCACTCTACTCGCCGGGCACTACGTGATGACGGCGATGTTCATCAAGACCCTGGGCATCGTCCCGGAAAAGGATGCCTCCGACGGATCGAGCATCCTGGCTGGAGCCACCGCCAAGCTGCAGGAAGAACAAGCGAAGGACTGATGATGGCAGACGAAATCCCTTTCCAGGAGGGTCTCTTCGAGCTTGGTGGCGGGGCGCATGTGTTCGTTTCCGGGGACATGGGCTTCGGGCCGGCCAACGCAGGTCTGGTGGTCAGTGCCGGTGAGTCACTAGTCATTGACACGCTCTACGACGTGCAGCATGCGCAGGCGATGCGTGCCGACATGGCCAACCTGACCGCCACCGCGCCGGTGCGCTACGTGTTTAACACACACACCGATGGCGACCACTTCTTCGGCAATCAGGTGTTTTCCGCAGACACCGAGATCATCGCCACGAAGGCTGCCAGTGCGCTGATGACCTAAGACCATGCCGATCTGACGGCAAAGCTGCTCGGCGCGGACACCAAACCGGGTGCCGCCCTGCATGCGCTGGAACCATTGTCGCGGCCATTCAACTTTGAGGAGGTGCGGGTACGTCCCGCCGACACCACGTTCTGTGGCGAGAAGGCGGTGCGAGTGGGCAATCTCGACGTCGAGCTCCATGAACTGGGCCCGGCCCACACCGTGGGTGACGCAATCGCCTACCTGCCGCAGCTGGGCGTGCTGTATGCGGGAGATCTGTTGACTCGCAATGTTGTTGCCGTTACCTGGTCAGGCTCGATCCCGAACTGGATCGCCGCGTTGGAGCGCATCCGCCCCTTCGGGGCCACGAAAATGGTGGCCGGCCATGGTCCGGTACTCGTCGGAGGTGAGATCAATGCGGCTATCGATCGTGGGATCGGTTTCTGGTCCACGCTGCACGCAGACACGACACAGCTCTATGACCAGGGTGTGCCCGTAGACGAGGCGGTGGCACGCATGGACATCGACAACTACCCGGAAGCAGCCGTGACATTGCCGATCATCGTCACTGCGATTTACCACGAACGTGACCCCAACGTCCCGTACCTCGATCTGGCGCAGTCCGTGGAAGCCATGGCATCGCAACTTGCTGCCCACGCACCCGAGCAGGCGTAACAGTGCGCGATCGAACGTTCGGAATGGTGTCCGCCCCCCGGCGGGCGAGCTGCTCGGCTAGGCGGCACAGTTGATCAGGGACGTACTGTACGGCTGACGGCGTCGGACCTGGAGGAGTCATCGGACTGTGATCGCACGGATCGGTTCGGCAACGAGCTCGGCGGTACGGCGCCTGCGCGGTCTTGCGTGGGCCATCGTGCAAGCCTCGATCGCGGCCGGACTGGCCTGGTTCATCGCCCACGATGTGATGGGGCACCCGCAGCCGTTCTTCGCCCCCGTTGCCGCTGCGGTCTGTTTGAGCGCGAGTACCGTGCTGCGCGCCCAGCGGGCCCTGCAGATGATTTTCGGGGTCAGCTTGGGAATCGGAATCGGCGTTGCGGTGCAGGTGCTCCTGGGTACCAGTGCGTTCGCGGTGGTGGGGGCCGTGTTCGCCTCGCTGTGTTTGGCGGTGGTTCTGGCCCAGGGCTTCATCGCCCAGGGCCTGATGTTCTTCAACCAGACCGCGGTCTCTGCAATCCTGATCATCACGCTGCCGCACGGGGGCACCGGCGCTGAACGGCTCTTCGATGCTTTGGTCGGTGGCGGTATCGCGATCGTGGTCGGCGTCTTGTTGTTTCCCGCCAACCCAGTGGCTCTGTTGCGCACGGCCATGGGATCAACGCTTGCGGCCATGGCAGACACGCTCACTCGATTGGCACGCATGGTTGAGGACCAGGGACGTGAATCCGGTGATGCCGGTTGGATCGGTGCCGAAGCCGAGCGCCTCAACCAGGATCTGGCCGGCGTCGCACAGGCGCGTGCCACGGCCGGTCAGGTGATACGCGTAGCCCCCCGCAGGAGGGCACTTCGACCCGTGGTCGAGGTCCTGGAACGGGAGGCCACGCAGATTGCGCTGCTCACCAGCACCGTGCTCAACCTCGCCCGTACTACCGATGCCGCACTACGGGCCGGCGAGGACTTGCCCGGTGAATTGCCCGCAGCCGTACGCGATCTGGCCAGCGGTTTGTCTTCTCTGGTATCCGGGGACACCGCAACTGCGGCTGATGCGGCGGCTCGGGCCGTCGGCCGGATGGACGATCCTCCGATCAGCACCCCGAGCAGGGCATCGCTCGTCGCCCTGCTCATCATCGACTGCGGACGCGACCTGGAGGCCATCGTTGCCTTCAGTATCAGCTCATCGACAGCGCCTCGTGGGGAGTGACACCGGCGGTTACTTGCTTTGCAAGACCCGATACTGCGCTGCGGCAAGCTGCTGCGCGTCGAGGAGTTCGCGTTGTCCCGCCTCAATGACGTAACGGTCCACCGTCGCGTAACAGGTATTGCTTTTTTCGTCCGCCACGCATTGGCTACCCGGCAGATTCGGAATGGCATCGGTGGGTGTGGAACCCGCCTGCCCGGGCCGGCCCTTGGCTGCCAGCGTGGTCAACCCGGCCACCATACGGCGCGCCGCGGCGGCGTCCGTGGTTTGGAAAACCGTTGCCGCACCACCAGACATCAGCTCAATCCCCGCGTCATCTTCGATTGCGGCCATGGCGATCGGATCGAGCGTGAAATTCAGTGAGCCGCGTCGGTCGTAGGCATATCCGGAATTGATGCTCTTCTGTTCCTTCTGCTGGATGGTGCGCGCCACCAATCCCGACGGATCGCGCGGCAGGTTCACCAACTCCGCGACATCGGTGGGTGTGAACTCGTCGATTGCGGGAAGCTGCTTCTCCAGCGTTGCGCCCACAAGCTGTGCAGCGGTCTCAGTCGATGACGCTTCGCCCCACTCGTGCAACACAAACGGACCCCGCGGGGTGAAGGCCGCCACCACATGCTTGCCCTTGTCGCTGACTCCTGCAGCCGCGTGCGTGTTTGGATGGCCCGGTACGGAAATCGGCGAGACCGGCCCGGGACCAAATTGATCCGCGGCCGCTAGTAGCGGAGCGACAGCCGTCGCAGCATCGGCGTCGGGAAATCTCAGGACGAAGTTCTTCAGCCGTCTGTCATGCGGTATCGCAGGGTCGTTGGTGGAGCGGGCATTTGCGAATCCCGTGACGTAGCCGTGGTCGATTGCGATGCGCACTGCCTCTTGGCTGAAGACATCAGGTAGTGCTTCGGCTTTCATTACGGCGTTGGGCATGTCTTTGCGGTTCAGATCGGGATCGACCTCCCAGGGGCCGATCACCGCGCTCGACATCCGTTGCGCTTCGATTCGCCGCCCGATCTCATCGGACCCGGCCTTGCCCAACGCGGGTCCGGGCGTCACCGGGTACGTTCCGGTGTCGAGCGAACCAGACGGAGCCGAGTCCGTGGAGTCCGCCGCTGGTGCGCGCCCGGGCGTATCTGAACAAGCTTGTGCCGTAAGCGAAGCCGTCGCCAACACGGCGGCAAGCCAGACAACCTTCACCATGCTCCCCTCATGTGGATGGCTGAGCGCCGAGAGGCACCCACCTGCGATAAAGCTAGCAAACAGAATCCGCGATCATGTCTTACCGGGGCATACACGGATCGAGCGATTACAAATCGGCAGCCGGGGCGAGCTGGCTGGGCTCGGCTGCCTCTAGCAATTGCCGAATGGGCGCGAACGCTGCGGTGATCGCGTTTGCGGTCGCATCGGCGGCGTTGTTGACCGCACGCACATGCACGGTCGGATAGACCGTATGTGTCCCCAGGTAGCTAAGCGAATAGTTGACGTCGATCGGATACCTCTGCTTAGCCTGTGCCGGCGACGAGGGTGCCGTCTGCACGATCGCGATGACGGCGTCAACGAATCGGTCCCAAACCTCCGCATGCACGGGGCGCGTGATGATGAACTCCGCCGGCCAACGATTATCGGTGACGCGCATTTCGGCACTGGTTCTGCGGACCGTGATGGTGGTTGTGGTGTGCTGATACACGACCCCGAATCCGGCCAGGTCGTGTACATACAGGACGTATGGATCCAGGCTCCGTACCGGCTGATCCGGCACATTGACCACCACGCACCGTCCTTTCGCGACCATCAGAGAGGCCAGTTGGTGGACCGTCAACCGGTCCCTGGGGACGACCGTAGGCCTCGATATCTATACCAGTCAACATTTATCCGCTGCGCACTTACTGGCAAACTGAACGGTCTGCCAGCTTACGAATACGCTCGAACCGGACTCTGTTCTTGCGCAATGTGCGTGACCGTCGGCCACCAGGCTGCGATGTCGACGAGTTGGGCTAGCTCGTCTTCGCGGGTGGCGGTGGTGGGTAGCGGTGCGCCGCCCGTCGGTGTGCAGACGGCGGTGGATGGGTGTGCGATTGCCTTGGCGATCTGCAGTGCCTGCAGGCCGCTCTGAGCGAGATCGACCGGTCCACGAGCCTGGGCCAATTGTCGCCGGTCGGTGTCGGTGAGTTCGGTGATGTGAGGAGCCAGCTGCAGGAGGGCGTCCCGGATTTCGATGATGACGCGGTGTAATTGAAAGTCGGTGACCGGTTGGAATCGTTGTGGTGGCGCGTTGAGGATGGTGTCGGGGTAGGTAGTGGTCAGGTCGGTCCACAGCGGTTGGAGTTTTCGCCATGTGCGGCCGTTGGTGTCTCGATGCAGGAGGGCTTGCGCGGCTACGTAACAAGGGCCGAGGGCAAGGGGCAGGGCCACAAGGAGAGCCACGAAGGCGGCGTGCGAGTAGATGGTTTGGCGCAGTTCGAGGGTGTCGGCCAGGTGCAGGCGTTCGAGCAGGGCGAGAGTGAATATGGCCAGGCCGGGTAGGCAGATAGCGCCGACAAGAGCGACGAGTTCACCGGCGATGATGCGCTGGGCAGCGGTCGTGTGGGTTTGGCGAAGTTTGGGGACCAGGAGCCAGAAGATCATGGCTGCGGCAGTGATAGAGAGCACCGACCAGGCAAGGGCGGCAAGAACTTCGGAGTTGTCACCGGCCAGGGAGATGGGCTGGTGGCGAATACGTGGGCCGGTGGCGATGACGCCCATCACCCCAATGGTGAAAAAGGTTGCGATCCGGTAATAGCGGTAGCCGCGTGCGAGGACTGCAGGGTCGGTGTCATCGATCATCGCGATGAATCCGATCAGTTCGGGGCTGATCAAAAAGAGCAGGGCGAACGGGATCTGGGACAGGCTGGTCGCAGGGCACGGTATGGCCGCCGCGAGTAGGTGTTGCACACTCGGTTCGGTGGCTACCTGAGTGGCGGCGACGAAGATCAGCACTCTGTTCCGGTGGTGGGCAGCGAACCCGGCGCCCAGCCAGCGCAGTCGGAATGCCAGCACCAGGACAAGACAGGCCAAGACCGGCCACGAGATAAAGCCCGGTACCGCGTTGGTCATTCGTTACCCAGCAGGATGTCCGCGAGGCTTCGTTCTCTTGGCGAGTGACTGAGGATGAGGCTTGCGAACATTTCCGCGTCGTGTTCGGCGGCGGTGTCGTAGGCGCTGCGACCGAGTGCAGCTTTGACGGCAGCCGGTTCCAGGTGGGGTGTGAGCGCTGAAACCATGTGTGATGTATCAGTTTTCGCGCTTTTGTCGTGACCGAGCAGCATGTGGCCGAGTTCGTGCAGGATGATCTGGTCGGCGTGCAGCCGAGAAGTTCCGTCCTGATAGAGCACCACGTCGTCGTGTTCGCGGACCAGCCAGAGACCACACGCGCTGCCTGTCAGTAACGCACCGTCCACGGGCAGAAGCGTGATCCGGCGACCCCGCAGTTGTTCGACCGTCCGGACGAAAGCAGCCCGATCCCAGGGATGGGGTACCGGAAGCTCGCCGATGAGCCGACGCATGTCGGCTGCGGGTGATCCATTGTGTTGCGGGCGTTTACGTCGCAGCTTCATCGGGGGGTCCGATCGGGGGCAGGTTTTCGAGTTCACGCAGGCGATCGACAATGCCGGCGAGATTCCCAATCGACTCGGGTGTCAGCCCGGACAGCCTGGCGGCGATATCGCGGACACCGTTGTCGCGCATGGCTTTAACAAGGCGAAGCTCGGATTCGATCGCGGCATCGGCGCCGGTGTCGATGAGGTAGGAGGCAGGCACACCGAAGTACTCGGCGATGGCCTGAACGTTCTGAACTGTCGGGTTGGTGCGCTTGCCGGTGCGCAACAGGCACAGGTACGGCGCACTCATCTGGACCCCAGTCTTCTCGAAGATTCCATCGGCGACCGTCGCGTCTGATGGTGGTTCACCGGCGGGACTCATCACCTCGTACAACTTGGTGAGCTTAGCGGCCAAGCTCTCGCGCCGCATGTCTTCAGCAACCTGTAATCCGTCGTCCTTGCCAGCCATTTTCCCCATCCGTTCGTCGACTTTCCCGCCTGCGGGACAACGTACCGCAATCCTTGACCAGTAAGCGCACTACAGACATAGTTTTTCCAGTAAATATTGCTAGAGCGTCCGTTGACTGATATACATCTGCGTGTGCCGCCGCAAAGCGTGGCATCCAACCCACCGGTTATGCCAAGACGGGGAGATACGCGGTTGACTAGCTCATTAATGCGCAGACGCTCGAAGTGCCGCGTCACCGTCGCAACGTCGACGGCAGTTGCGGCCGTGATCTTGATCGGGGCGCCCTGCGCGGTTGCCGATCCACAGGTGATGCCGGACCAGTATCAGCAGTTCGTGACTGACGACGGCTGGACCGTCGGGTTGACGATGACCAATGAGGTCATCGATCACATTGACAACATCGCTGGTGCGAGCAACTCGTGGCAAGCCCGGGTGTCTTATCGCGCGGAGGCCAGGATCTCGGGTGCGGGTTCAGCGGTCATTCAGGACGCACAGCTGGAGACCGGATATTTCGTGGGCTGCCGCACTGACTCGTCTTCGGGTGTGGAGCTCGGCGGCGATCTGGGTTTGACGCTTAGCCAGCAGCTCAATGGGCAGGCGTATGGCGGTGCTTACGGCGGTGGGCAAGGCGGCTCGCAAGGTGGTGGTGGTCAGGGCGGCGGCTTCGGAGGTGTCTCCGGCGGCGCCTCGGTGGGTGCTCAGGAGCACATCGGTGGCTATATGCGCGTGCTGCTCAAGCCTGGTGGTTTGGCGCAGCTGCCGATGGACCGAATCAACTTCCGCAACATGCACGCGGTCTCGCAGGTGCGTAACCAGAACGTGGAAGCCGATGGCTGCGGTGGTCAGGTGAAGATCCAATCGTTCGCGACGTTCCGGATCCGCACCGAGAACGGCAACGATACGCAAACCGTCTACGGCGAGCCGAAAGACCTTTGATGACAAAAGTTTTCAGAATTGCGCTGATGCTCCTTGCTGTTGGGTTGGTTGTCATACCCGCCGAGGGGTCGGTGATGACAACCAGCCGGGCATATGCCGATCCGGCGGTTCCGACTCCGCCGCCGTTGCCCGCTCCGCGGGAGATGCCCCAAGATGCGCCGCGCATCAATAACATTGGCGGTGCGAAAGTGTCTTCTTCAGCCCCGCAGGGTGAGGGCAACGGGATGGGTCAGCCGTTGGCCGCGGCGCGTGAGCTGTCGAATTTCACGGTGCCGATGTTCGCCAAGGACGGCATCTTCTTCCCGACCACCTGGGCCGGTAAGAACATCGCGATCCACCTGCCGGGTGAGATGACGCTGCAGGCCGCAGCCTGGTCCGGGGACGGCGGCGCGACTTATACCTCCAATGATGTGGATTATCAGGTGATCCCGTTCTCCGGTGGCGGCGGCGACATCGTCATCCGCCGCAAGACCATCTTCTCGCCGTCGGATATGCAGGTCGGCGTGCGTATCCCTGAGGGCACTCACCTGCGCCAGGGCACCAATGTGGTGTTGGTGGAAACCGACCCACATCCAGGTCGCCCTGCAACGGTCATCGGCACGTTTTCCATTCCGGTGGCCCGCGACGCGCACAGTGCCCCGGTCTCGGTGTCCCCGGGTATTGGGCCGGGCTTCCCGAACCAAACCAATATCCTGATCAACCTGGGTGAGGCCAATATCTTCGCCTTCCCCATCGAGATCACCCTCTCGTACCGGGCCTCGAACACCCCCACCAGCGGCGCGTTGACCGCCGACTGGGACGGTATGCCCAACGGGATGAGCCCGCCCCAAGTCATCACAGTCCCAGCCGATTACGTGACCGACCCGGACGGCAAGTACCGGCCCGCCGGGGTGGACCCGGTTCTGTATGCCGAACGGCATTCAGGGATGTGCCCGGGCGGCCCGACCCAATACCGCTCACCGGACGGCCGCACCGCAGACTTCGCACCGTCTTGCATGCGCCAACAGATGTGCCTGGACGCGGCGCCGGCAGGCACCTCGGTCGATGTTTGCAACAACACCCTGTTCGCCAACATGTCAACCAACTGCACCTCGGCGTTCGGGCAGCAGGGTGATCAGTACGACACCTGCCTGCGCGCCGCCAGCGACGAAGTGGCCTGGGTCAAGGCGAACATGCTCACCGGATCGCTGTGCCAACCCATCACACCAGCCACCAACACTCGCAGGCTGCCATCCAACAACAACGCGTACTGCGGAACGAACTAGGGGGCGCACGATGAAGACTGCATCAAGCCAAACTCGCTGGCTTGCACAAGAGTCCACACGCCGGGTGCTTCGCCGAGTCTCCAGTACCGTTGCCGTCCTCGCTGTCTTGGCCGCCGCTATCGGCGTTCCGGTCATGAGCCCCGAGTCCGATTCAGGCACCAACCCCGTGCTGGCCATTGCGCGCGCCGACTGCCCACCAGACTGCGGCGGCGGACCCGGAAACGGCGGAATGCCCTCGGGCCCACCCGGAGGCGGCACCGAATTCGTCCCACCCTCCATACCGGCGATGCCTTCCTATGACCCCGGTCGAGGACAGCCGCCTCTGGATCAGAACAACGGCATCTCTATCTACAACAGTGCCGCGCCGCAGCCCGGCCAAGCCGCTCAACCCAGCCAGGCTCCCGTCCAAAACCAAGACGGCAGCTATAGCCGCGCCGCCAACGGCGAACAACAACCCATCAACCACAACGCCCCCAACAACCAACAAATTAACCAAGACTGGCAACAACTGAGCAACCAACTCAACAACCAGACAGGGCAGCCCGCGCAAAACGATGGCCAACCGGATCAGTCGCAGTCACAAGATAACGGCAATACGTGCGAGTCAGTTCTGGCGCCGCTAGGTGTGGGTGCCGTTAGTTTCACGCCATCGGATCGGTCCACGTCGAAGTTCTCAGTAGGTTTATCACAACAGGCGATTGATGCTCTCGTTGCTGCAGGACTTCCGCCACAGCGATGCGGTGTATGGACATCAAATGCGAGCCCGAGAAATTCCGGCCCGACAAATGCCGATGCGTTGAGTGATTTCCTGAGTACTGACAACCCAGACGGCCTTCCGAACTCGTTCATTGCCGGATGTGTTACCGGTGGGGTTACCGGAGGTATCACAGGCTTAATTGCGGGACCACCGGGGGCTGCGGCCCTTGGTGCCGCAGGTTGCGTCGGAGGAGGTGCAGGTTCCATGCTTCTTTGGATTGGCGTGAAGGCGCTGTCATAAGCCGAAGCCATCGCCTTGGTCGATCGTGATCAGGCGCGGATCGCAGCGAGTCGCTGATCTCACAGAGCAGCCTCCGCATCCGCGTCGCCCGGCTGGAGGACGTAGAAGGACCTCGCAAGGAATAGGTGCTCGAGTTCGCCATCGGCAGCGCGCCCCGGTCGAGTGCTGTCGTCGCGACGCTCGACAATGCCGTTGTGCGGCAAGGTGATTTCGTCTTTGGGCCGGTGTTGCTTCAGGTCGATGCCGGTGAGCGGATCGGGATCACGGGCCCCAATGGGGCAGGAAAGTCGACGCTGTTACGGCTGCTGCTGGGGCGATTGCAGCCCGATGAGGGTCGCGCGAACCTGGGTGCGAATGTCGCGATCCGCGAGATCGACCAGGCGTGTGCCGATTTCGCGGGCGAAGGCCGGCTCGTGGATCGCTTCGAACAGCGGCGCCAACCTGGACTACCGCCGACGTGCGAACCCTGCTCGCGAAGTTCGGGCTCCGTGCCGATCATGTGGAACGCCCGGTCGACGAGCTTACCCGGTGAGCGAACCCGCGCAGGCCTTGCGCTGCAGCAGGCATGCGGCACAAATGTGTTGGTGCGCGATGATCCGACGAACCACCTCGAGCAGGCGCGCGAAACCTATGACGGTGCAAAGTTTCTCGTGACGCACGACCGCCGTATGCTGCAGAACACCCGGTTGGATCACTCGTGGATGGTCGACATGCCCGCGCGACGGAGCTTTAGCGCCACCCGCCCAGGAGCTACCCGCTGTTGCGCAGCGCGGTGGCCAGCCCACTCATCGTCAGCAGGATGCCACGCTGTACGAGTTCGTCCTCGTCGCCGGAGCGGTACCGGCGCAGCAGCTCAACCTGTAGGTGGTTAAGCGGCTCCAGATAGGGAAAGCGGTTGAACACCGAACGTGCCAGCGCCGGGTTATCGGCCAGCAGGTCCTCATGTCCAGTGATCAGTTGATGCATGGCGATGGTCTTGTCATGTTCAGCCACGATCTTGTCGAAAACCCGGTGCCGCAGCGCTTCGTCCTCAACGAGTTCGGCATAGCGGGCGGCCAATCCCATGTCTGACTTGGCCAGTACCTGGGCCATATTGGACAGCACCGTCTGAAAGAACGGCCATTGAAGGTAGAGCTGCTGCAACACCTCAAGTCGTCCATCGCCTTGGGCGATCCACTGTTCGATCGCCGTGCCCGTGCCGTACCACCCGGGCAGCATCACGCGCGATTGGCTCCAGGCCAATACCCAGGGGATAGCACGCAGGTCGGCGATCGACGTGGTGGGCTTCCGGGACGTGGGCCTGCTACCGATATTGAGCGCACCGATCTCGTTGACGGGCGTCGACGCTTTGAAATACTCGACAAAACCGGGTGTTTCGTGCACCAGCTCGCGGTACGTGCGCTGGGCGCGGGCGGCAAGGTCGTCGAGTATTTCGTAGGCGGTGCCGGCGGCCTCGCCCAAACCTTCGACGTCGAGCAGTGTCGACTCCAACGTGGCGGCCAGCAGTGTCTCGAGGTTGCGATGGGCAGTGCGCGGCTCGGCGTACTTGGCGGCGATCACCTCGCCCTGTTCGGTAATACGGAGCGATCCGGACACCGCTCCCGGAGGTTGCGCCAAGATGGCGTCGTAACTCGGGCCGCCGCCGCGGCCCACGGTGCCACCGCGGCCGTGGAAGAGCCGCAATCGGATTCCGGTCTTGCGGGCCGACTCCACCAAGTCCAGTTCGGCGCGATACAAGGCCCAGTTGGCGGCCAGGTAGCCACCGTCCTTATTGGAATCGGAGTACCCCAGCATGACCTCTTGGCTTTCGCCACGGGCTGCCACCAGGGCGCGATACAACGGAAGTTCCAGTGCCGCTTCGAGAATAGCCGAACCGCGCTGCAAGTCGTCGATCGTCTCGAAGAGCGGCACGATGCCTACTGGGCAGAAAGGCCTTGGCCGTGAAGCATCCAGCAGACCCGCTTCCTTAAGGAGAATTGCCGCTTCCAACATGTCCGAAACCGATTGGCACATCGAGATGATGTAGTTGGGCACAGCCGCGGGACCGTAGACCCGAACGGCGCGCGCGGCGGCAGCGACGATATCGAGTTCCTTGCGGGCGAGCTCGGAAAGCTCGGCACCCTCGCCGATCAACGGGCGGCGAGTACTCAGTTCGGTGACGAGCACCTCGATGCGCTCCTGCTCGGGCAGCGATCGATAGTTGGGGTGCACACCGGCCCACGCGAGTAATTCGGACACCACTTCTTCGTGGACGTCCGAGTTCTGCCGCATGTCCAGGCCGCTGAGGTGAAAACCGAAGACCCGCACGGCTTCTCGCAGTCTGTACAGACGGTCATCGGCCAGCACGACGCTGCCGTGTGCGCGCAGCGACGCGTCCACGATGTCGAGGTCACCCAGAAACTCCTCCGGAGTGAGGTACGGAGCCAGACCCAGGTCCAGATCGTGCTCAGGCATCTGGTCCAGGATCTGCGCGGCGGTCGCGGTGAGGCGCGCATGGATGACGCGCACGGCCCGCCGGTAGGGTTCGTCGGCGCGGTCGGCCTCGCCACCCTGCTCGGCCAGCGTGATCAGGTCGGGGGAGACGGCGACGAGTCGAATGGACAGGGAAAGCTCCTGCTCCAGGGCCACCAATTGTTCGAAGTAGTAGGTGACCGCGGTCAACGCGGCGCTGCTCGTCGCCAGATGCACCACCTCGGCGGTGACGTTCGGATTTCCATCGCGGTCGCCGCCGATCCAGGAGCCGGGCCGCAGTATCGGCTCGGTGAGCAGTTGAGTATCCGGCCACCGGCGACGCAATGCCGTTCGGACCTCGGCATTGATCTCAGGGATCACCTCGAAGAACGCCGCCTGGTAGTACCGTAGCCCCACGGCGATCTCGTCTTGAATCTTCAACCGGGACAATCGAATGAGCGCCGTCTGCCATAGCGTGAGAATGTGCCGCTGCAGCTCGCTCTCGATATCGCGACCGGTTTCGGTCTGCGAGAGTCCGTGCATGCGAAGCCGCATGAGTTCGGTGACCCGATGTTGCGTCTCGAACACGGTACGTCGGCGGGTCTCCGTCGGGTGTGCGGTGATCACGGGCGATACCAGCGCTCCGGTCAGTGCGTGCGCGACACGGCTCGAATCTATTTGTGCGGCGTCGAGCTTGAGGTACGTGGCAGCCAGGCTGCTGTCCTGGGGCGGTGCGCCCGCCGCGATGTGGATGATGCGACGACGTTCTCGATGGATGTCCTCGGCCACATTGGCCAGCAGCGCGAAATGGGTGAAGGCCCGGATGACGGGGATGGCCTGGTGGATGTCGACACCGTCGAACAGCTCAGCGAGCTCGGCGCGGTCGATCTCCGATCGGCGCACCCGGAATGACTCCACCCGCGCCCGCTCAACGAGCTCGAAGACCGCGTCGCCACACTGTTCGCGCACGGTGTCGCCCAGGATCGCCCCGAGCAGCCGGATATCTTCACGCATCGGTTCGGTGGCCTCCCGTCCCACCTGTGTCCGGGTGACGGCGCCTATCGGTGCAAGATCCGAAACCTCAGCCATAGGTCGAGTATCCGTGCCGACGAAGCCTTGCGCACGGCGAGCGTGGAGCTCGATGAGCTGGGGCGACCCACGTAGGGCTCGTCTGGCAGGCGATCGCCGGAGAAAGACCCGGGTTGGGTGTTGTGATGTCAAGCTCCTTGTCGTACGGTCTAACGCACTTGATTAGCCAAGCTAGGGAATATTCCCTTCCGTTCGCGCCTGTCGCCGCTCGTTGAAAGGGTCACGGATGCAGCGGTTTTCGATCGGACCCCAGCTGAGCCAACGGTGGATGCTGGTGGTAGCGGTCGTAGTTCTTGCGGTCGCGGGCTTGGCTGTGTACCGCCTGCACGGCATCTTTGCCTCCCAGGACGTCACGTCGACTCCCAACGGTCTGGACAACAACGTCGTTCCGTTCAATCCCAAGCATGTAGTCCTGGAGGTTTTCGGCCCGCCGGGCACGGTGGCAACCATCACCTACCTGGACGTGGATGCTCAGCCGCGGCGCGCCGAGGGTGTGACGCTCCCGTGGGTCTACGACAAGACGACCACCACGCCCGCTGTCGCGGTCAACATCTCCGCCCAGGGCAACAGCGACTCCATCGGCTGCCGAATCACGATTGACGACCAGGTCAAGAACGAGAGAACTGTGAACAACGTGAACGCCTTCACCTTCTGCCTGGACAAGTCCGGATGAGCACGCCGGGCTGGCATTCGGTTCCGGACCTGATCCGGCGGTTCTCCGCACTGATCGCCCTGTTCTGGCTGGGCACCGCGGTGGTGACGAACGTCTTCGTACCGCAGCTGGAGACGGTCGCCCAGAAACACAACGCCTCGCTGAGCCCGCAGGATGCACCGTCGCTGCTGGCAAGCAAGCGCATCGGCAAGGTGTTCCAGGAATTCGACACCGATAGTGCGGCGATGATCGTCCTGGAGGGCGATCAGCCGCTCGGTGCCGAGGCACACCACTACTACGACGGCCTGGTCGACAAGCTCACCCAGGACACCAAGCATGTGCAGCACATCCAGAACTTCTGGGGCGATCCGCTGACGGCCGCCGGCTCACAGAGCTCCGACGGCAAGGCGGCGTTGGTACAGGTCTACCTGGCCGGTAACCAGGGCGAATCACTGGCCAACGAGTCCGTGGACTCCGTGCGCGACATCATCGACAGCACGACGCCACCGCCTGGCGTCAGGGCCTATGTCACCGGCGCCGCGCCCCTCATCACCGATCAGTTCGAGGTGGGCAGCCACGGCACCCTCAAGACCACCCTGATCACCATCGGGGTGATCCTGGTGATGCTGCTGTGGATGTACCGCCGAGTCACCACCGCGATTCTGGTGATCTTCACCGTGATGATCGAGCTGACGGCGTCGCGCGGTGTGGTCGCGGTGCTGGCCAATGCCGGCCTCATCAAGCTGTCGACGTACTCGACGAACCTGCTGACGCTGCTGGTCATCGCGGCGGGGACCGACTACGCGATCTTCATCCTCGGCCGCTTCCACGAGGCCCGTTATGTCGGGCAGGATCGCGTGTCCGCGTTCAACACGATGTATCACGGCACGGCGCACATCATCCTGGGGTCGGGTCTGACGATTGCCGGCGCGGTGTTCTGCCTGACGTTCACCCGGCTCCCATATTTCCAGACCCTCGGCATCCCCGCGGGAATCGGCGTACTCGTCGCGGTTGTCGCGGCGTTGACGTTGGCCCCTGCGGTGCTGGCCATCGGCCGCCATTTCGGTCTGTTCGAACCCAGTCGTCCGATACGCACCCGGGGTTGGCGTCGCATCGGCACGGCCATCGTGCGGTGGCCCGGACCGGTTCTGGTGGTGACGGTCGCGGTGGCCCTTATCGGGCTGCTGGCCCTGCCGGCGTACACGACGAGTTACGACGCCCGCCCGTACATGCCCGCCAGCGCGCCCGCGAATATCGGCTACGCGGCAGCCGAGCGCCACTTCTCGACGGCGCGGCTCAATCCCGAGCTGCTGATGGTGGAGGCCAACCACGATCTGCGCAACTCCACGGACATGATCCTGCTGGAGCGCGTCGCCAAAGCGGTCTTCCACACTGACGGTGTCGCGCAGGTACAGGCGATCACCCGGCCGCTCGGCACGCCCCTGGAGCACACGTCGATACCGTTCCAGATCAGTGCGAGCAACGCGGGACAGATGAACAACCTGCCCTTCCAGCAGGCCCGCAGCGCCGACCTGCTCAAACAAGTGGACGTGATCAACAAGTCGATCGAGATTCTGCGGCAGCAGTATGCACTGCAGCAGCAGTCCAGCGCGCTCACCGACGAGCAGGCCAAGGCGTTTCAACAGACCGTCGCCGTGACCCAGGATCTGCGCGACAAGATCGCCAACTTCGACGATCAGTTCCGCCCGCTGCGCAACTACTTCTATTGGGAGCCGCACTGTTTCGATATCCCGATGTGCGCCGCAGTGCGATCCATCTTCGACGCGCTTGACGGTATCGACGCGCTGACGGACCAACTCAACGACGTCGCCGGGAGTATCGCGAAACTGGATGCGCTGCAGCCGAAACTGCTTGCGCTGATTCCTCCTCAGATCGCCACCCAGCAGACCAACCGTGACCTGACGCTCACCAATTACGCCACCAACTCCGGTCTGAACGATCAGGCCAACGCGGCGCTGCAGAACTCCACCGCCCTGGGCCAGGCCTATGACGCGTCGAAAACCGACGACTCGTTTTTTCTGCCGCCGGAGGCCTTCACCAGCCCCGAATTTCAGCGTGGACTCAAGCTTTTTCTCTCGCCGGATGGCAAGGCCGCCCGAATGATCATTACCCACGACGGCGATCCGGCTACGCCGGAAGGCATTTCGCATATCGAGGCGATCAGGCATTCCGCGCAGGAGGCCGTCAAGGGCACACCTCTGGCCGGGTCCAAGATCTACATTGCCGGCACCGCCGCCACCTACAAGGACATTCAAGACGGCGCCAAATACGACCTGATGATCGCCGGAATCGCCGCGCTCAGCCTGATCCTGCTCGTCATGATGTTCATTACCCGCAGCATCGTGGCCGCCCTGGTGATTGTCGGCACTGTCGCGTTGTCTCTGGGAGCCTCGTTCGGGCTTTCGGTGCTGATTTGGCAAGATCTCCTTGGCATTCAGCTGTATTGGATCGTACTGGCGCTGGCCATCATCTTGTTGTTGGCGGTGGGATCGGACTACAACCTGCTGTTGATCTCACGATTCAAGGAGGAGGTTAATGCCGGCGTGAACACCGGCATCATCCGTGCGATGGCCGGCTCGGGTTCCGTGGTCACCTCGGCGGGGCTGGTGTTCGCCGCGACCATGGCTTCGTTCGTGTTCGCCGATTTACGGATTCTCGGTCAGATCGGCACCACGATCGCCCTCGGTCTGCTGTTCGACACGCTGATCGTACGTTCCTTCATGACGCCGTCCATCGCAACGCTGCTGGGGCGCTGGTTCTGGTGGCCGCTACGGGTGCGGCCGCGGCCCGCCAGCCAAATGCTTCAGCCCTACGGATCGCGCCAGGCGGTGCGCCAACTGCTGCTGTGGGAGGACGACGATCCCATCCTCGGGAAGCCGGGGCCTCGCTCGAGTCAGGCCTGACCGACCGGGACTCTCAGATCGGCAGTTTCGGGCGGCGTCACCACGATGTCGCGCAGGCGCCCTTTCAGTACCGCGACCCTGCGCAGCTGGGCGACGATGTTCATGGACGTCAACATGGGAATTCCGCCGATGAACGTTCGGAACGACGGGTTGCCGCCGTGCACATGCAGCTCGTAGAGACAGCCGACCACATAGAAGAAACCCATGCAGAACAGGACGCCGGGCATCGCGTAGGCGAGCGGCGAGCGCGCGTCGGACACCATTTCCGTCGCGTAGTCGAACTCATCTTGCGACATCGGTGCGCGCTTACGCAGCTTGGCCAAGACAGCCTTGTGGGCGCCCACTTTTTCGCCTAACGCGGCGGGTGTCCGTCGCTCCAACCGGCCGATATACACGAATACGCACGCGGCGAATGTGAATGCCAGCACCGTGGCAAGGATCGTGAGATCACCCCACACACCGAGATCCACTGTGCCGCTCCTTCACTCCCGCCGCGTCGGTATCGAGAATCTCAACGAACGCTACCCGATTGTGCGGCGGTTACGGCAGCTCAGCTTGTATGCGCGCTCACCGGTTCCGGTGTCTCCGGCTGGGTCATCGTCGGGGATTGCGCGTTGGCGGCACGCCGCGGCCCCGCCACATACCACGCGGCCGCAGCCAGGAGTACCCCGAGGAACAGCCAGGGCATGATGTCGATCGGCCAGTCGGGGATGGGATAGACGTTGCGGTAGAACACATATGCCAAACAGAGAGTGGCCGTTCCACCGATGAGGACAGCCATCGTGATGCCGGTGTCTGGCGCGAGTCGACGTAACAGGACGGGGATACCCAGGCCCATGAGCATGTAGGCGACCATGTAGCCGAACGTGCCGAGCGTGCCGGTGTAGGAGTAGACGTCGAGTTCGTTTATTCCGCTGGCGGCCAAGCCTATTGCCGTCACCAAAGCGGCCGCACTGAGCAGCACGATGGCCACATGCGGCGTTTTACGCTTGGGGTGCGTGGCGGCGATCTTGGCATGCACCAGTTTTGATTCGCCCATCGATCGCAACACGCGGCTTGCCGCGGTGAGCGATCCGGTGACACATGCGAAGTTCGACGCTACCGCCCCGAGGTCGATGGCCAGCGCGAGCCAATGCTGCCCGAGCCCATCGGCCAGGGTGTTCAAGGGCGTCGCGTCTTGCGCGAGCTTGTCCGCACCGTCGAAGCCGACGATCTGCGCATACGACGCGTACAGATACAGCGCCCCGGCAAGCAGGGCGCTGCCGGTCACCGCCCGAGGGATGGTGCGCTGAGGATCCTTGGCCTCCACCGACAAACAGGCCGCCGACTCGAATCCGACGAACCCCAGGGTCGCCAGCACCATGCCACCGACCACCTGTGTTGCGGTGATGCCCGTCGGCATGAGGGGAGCTATCGAAAACCCGTGCCGTATCAGCACCATGGTCAAAACCAGCAGGATCGCCCCGATGGACAACACCTCGAGGACGACGCCGGTCCATGCCGAGACGCGCACCCCACGGATCATCATGAAGCCCGCGCCGACGACGCACGCGATTTCCAGGACGGCAGTGACACCGATCGCGGTGCCGGGGGCGCCCGCGCTGACGGGTGGCGCCACCGCGATCAGTGGCTTCATGTACTGCGAGAATTGAGCGACGCAGCCGACCGCGATAAGAAGGTAGCCGAAAGCCAAGCCGGTCGAGCCGACGAACCCGACCGCCCGGCCGAACGCGGCGGTGATGTGCGACAACAGGTCTTCGCCCGGCCGCAGTTTGGCCGCCCGAGACACGCACCAACCCACCAAGAGCAGCACGCCCAGGGAGACCGCGTAGGAGTACAGCGTGCCGGGGCCGGCACTGGCCGCGACGAGTGTGGCACCGGAGACCATCACGGCGCTCGGCGCGATACCCGCGGTCGACTGTGCGACGAGTTCGACCCCACTCATGCTCCCCGCCGCGAGGCCGGGCCCACCGGAGTCACGGGCGTCTTCGAGCTCTTCGAGTCGCTCAACATTAGGCAATGACGGCACGGGCTTTCGTCCTCTCATTTCGGCATGTACGGCCACGGGAACTGACTGCGGTCCACGACGACGACAGAGCCCGCCCACTGCATAGACAGCGCAGATCGCGCTGCGTGCCCTGCGTGACGATTACGCCCACGGTTGACGGCTTAAGCGATCGGCCTAACGTGAGCGCCGAGCACGCAGCCACCGTAAAAGCCGGGTGTTACCTGCAATGGCGCGAGATGTTACGGATGCGAACGAGTTCGGCCCGATCATCGGCTGATGGCCGTCAGGTGGGAGCCTCGACTGTGCGTCACGGCCACCGCAGTGTGAGGATTCAAGCGGCCGAGCTAGGCGCCTAGTGCACTGATTGCCTGTCGGGTGGCTTGGGCAATCGTCAACTTGCCCTTGGTCGACGTGGGGTCGTCCGGAGCGGTCAACACAGCGAGGAGGATCGGAGCCCGATTGGGTGGCCAGATCACGGCAATGTCATTGGACTCTACTTTGGACCCGCTGCCGGTCTTGTCGCCGACTTCCCAGCCGTCAGGCACTCCGGCACGGATCGATTGGTCCCCGGTGGTGTTGGCTTTCATCCAGCCGATCAGCTTGTCGCGCCCCCCTGGTCCAGTGCATCGCCGAGAACGAGTGTGCGCAGGTTTGACACCAGCTGTTCTGGGATCGAGGTGTCTTTGTCGCCGTCGGGTATATCCAAGTCCGGTTCTGTGCGATCGATGTTGGTAGTGCTATCGCCGATGCTGCGGACGAATTTCTCGGTTTCCTCGGGGCCACCCAGTTCGGCGATGAGAAGTTTGGTGGCGGTGTTGTCGCTGTGACTGACGGCGGCGGCGCACAGCTGCTCCACGGTCATTCCGTCCGCCATGTGCGCGGGGGTAGCGGGTGCCCAGTCGAGTATGTCGGCTTTTGTGTAGTGGATTCGCTTCTCGAGTAGTCCGGACACGGTTCGTCGTCGTGCCAAGATTGCCGACACGATAAAGACTTTCACCGTCGAGCACATGAGGAAACGCTCCGACTCCCGATTACCAAGGGCGGTGCCGGATCCGGTGTCCAGTGCGCACACCCAGCCGGCCGGCAAATTCCTGCTCCAACGCCGCGAAGTGCGGTGAGAGCGCGGGCGGGTTGTGGTTTTCGGAACCGCCATGACACCTAACGTGGCCTGTCCTCCCGCGAGCACTGTGCGGCGGGGGACAGCGGTACCCGCGTTCTTGGAGTTAGTCATTCATGAAATCCGTTGAGTATGCGTGGTCGGGTGTGGCCACGGGGTTCTGGTCCGTAGCGCAATGCACAGTTCTATGGATACCTGTGACACACAGGTTCGCTTCCACCCACGGTTGGATTCTGGGTGTGTCGAGCGGAGCCAGGACGGCAGTGGATACAGGTTTCCACCCGGGCTCCACCCCTGTGTGGTGTTGGCCGATAGCGCCGATGCGGCAGCTTGGCGGTGTGATTTCGAGATCGCGCGCCGCGAGTGCGTTGGTGTTACTGCTCGCCATGGCGATGGGATGCGGACCGGCCGAACTGTCGGCGACCACTCCCGTTCTGGTGTGGGGACCATGTCCGGCCGCGACGCCGGATGCCTCGGGAATGACCGCAACACGTGATCCACGCCAGCAGTGCACGTCCGTGACCGTGCCGGCGGATTATGCGCACCCGGACGACGCGGCGCTGGTGCTCACGGTCTCTCGGCTGGCCACGGCGACCGCGGGGCACCGGAAGGGCTATCTGCTGGTTCACCCGGGCGGCCCCGGCGCGCCGGGTTTGGACTTTCCCAGTGTCGAGTCGCACCTACTGCCGCAGGCGATCCTGGATGAGTACGACTTGATTGGTGTCGACGACCGAGGTGTGGGCAACAGCAGCCCGGTCACGTGCCACTTGGACACGGACCAGCGCCAGGCAGTACGGGCCGATCCCTGGCCAACCCCCGGGGGTGATTTCACACCAAGCCGTGATTTCGCGTTGTCGGTGGTCTCGGCGTGCGCGAAGGCGACGGGCCCGGCCCTGCCCTTGATTACGACGCGTAACGTTGCGCGCGATCTTGACCGCGTCCGAGGCGCGCTGGGCGTCGATACGTGGTCCTACTGGGGGATCTCCTACGGAACCTATCTTGGCCTGGTGTACACCAGCATGTTTGGCGAGCACACAAGCCATGTCGTGCTCGATTCCACCGATCCGCCCAGCGGCGTGGAGGGTGCCGTCCGTATGTGGGGGAAGGCATTCACCGATTCTTTTCCCGCGCTCGCCCGGTGGATCGCGGGACAGGATTACCTGGTGCACCGCGGTGTCACCGCGCAGGAAGTCACCGATAACTGGTTGAAAACGGTTGCACGCCTTGATGAAAATCCAGTGCACCTCGCGGGCCACCGTGTTCTCGGTGGCAATGCGCTGCGTGCGGTCACGAAGGCCTCTTTGGAGAATCCGGCTTACTACCCTATAGTGACCAAGGCCTGGGCACTGGCCGACGGGGACGTGTCGGCACAGGCACCGGCGGCCCCCTCGGTGCAGTTGCCGACCGTGATACCGGACAACTTCTTGTCTGATCAGTTCGCGGTGATGTGCCAAGACACAAATTGGCCGCGGGATCTGGGCCAGTTTCCGCAGACGATCGCTGCCGAGCAGCAGCGCTACCCGCTTGCCAACGGGATGGGTGCCAATGCGTGGCCCTGCAACTACTGGCCGTCCGCGCCCGCAGCGCCGGTCGTCACCTATCGTGAAGACTGGCCCCAAGATATTCTCTTGTTGCAGAACCGGTTTGATCCTGCCGCGCCATATGACGGTGCGACGCAGACACTGCGGTTGCTTGGCGATCACGCATCGATGATCACCGTCGAGGTGACCGGGCACGGCGTTAATATGGCTAATCCGTGCGTGGTCCAGGTCGTCAAAGATTTCTTCGAATCGGACCGGCTGCCGTCGTCGGCCACCTGCCAACCATGATCACCGGACATCAGGCCAATCCGGCGCGGTGCGCGTAAGCGATTGCTTGCGCGCGATCGCGCACATGCAATTTGGCGAACAGCGAGTTGATATGGCTCTTGACCGTGCTGACGCCGATGAACAGCCGGGCCGCGATCTCGGTGTTGTTGAGACCTTTAGCCATCAGCGCCAACACTTCCTGCTCACGGGGACTGAGCGGAGACGCGTCACGGCCCGCTCGCGGGGCTGATGTCAACGCGGCGACCAACCGGTCACTGACCGGCGCTGCGAACGTCGATTGGCCGGTGGCAACTGCACGGATTGCGGCGGCTATCTCCTGGCGCCCAGCATCTTTGGTCAGGTAGCCGCGAGCGCCGGCACGCAACGCGGCATCGATGGACTCACCGTCTGCGTAGGTGGTGAGTACCAGCACTGCGGTTGCGGGGTGTTCGGCGGCAATCCGCGCCGTGGCATCCGCACCGCTGAGATTGGGCATGCGCAAATCCATGAGTACGACCCGGGGCTTGTGGCTGGCGACCAAGTCGAGGGCCTCAGCGCCGTCGCTGGCTTCGCCGACCACTGCGACATCGGGAAGTAGTGACAGCACCGTACTCAGACCCTCGCGGACCGTGGTCTGATCATCGGCGATCACCACGGTGATCAGTTCAGCGGCACAATAATTCGCACTCGCCACCACTCACCCTCCCTTCCTGCCGTCACCGATCCTCCCACCGCCGCCACCCGCTCGCGGATACCCAGCAATCCCCACCCGCCTCCGGCAGTTCTCATCTTGCGGCGGGCCGATAACCGGTTCTCGGCATCGAGCTCGATGCGGTCCGCGCCCGCGTGCACGTCGAGCCGAACGGGGGAGCCGTGTGCGTGCCGGCGAGCGTTGGACAGCACCTCCTGCGCCGCGCGCGCGATGGCGACCAGTATCTGCTCGTCGATGCCTGTCGTGTCGCCCGATAGCGTGAGGTCCAGTTGTCCCGCGGTCAGGCGATGGTGTTCGGTGAGCGCTTCGAGTTCTGCGTGCAGATCGACGCGGTCGGCGCGTTGCGCATCCACAACGCGGCGCGCGTCGGCCAGACCTGAGACCGCAAGTTGGTGTGACGCTTTGACGCGCGCGGCGGCACTATCGGTTTGTCCTGCCTCAAGAAGCGCATCTGCCGCGTCGAGTTGTAACACCAGTCCGCCCAGAGTGTGGGCCAGAACATCGTGCATGTCACGTGCGATACGGCTGCGTTCCGATGCCGCAGCCGCCCGGTCCCGCTCTGCCCTGATCAGCCGCGATTGCTCGACCAACACGTGATTCTGCTCGGCGGCCACCTGAAACTGTCGGCGGCTCCAGCCCGTGGAGAAGACCACGAAGAATGCGGCAAGCTGGCCCAGTAGAGCGGTGAGCGAGGGCCGCATGATCGCGGTGGAAATGCCGGCACACGCAGCCGCCCCGGTGACCCCGAGACCGAACACGAATCGATACCGCAATTGGGCGACCGCGGCGAAAATCGCAACCAACACGGCGATCATCGCCGCACCTACCTGGACAGAGGCCAGGCCACCGCCGAGCGCCATCACCAACAGGCCCGCCTGCTCCAGCCGGTCTGCCCGGTTCGGAGCCAAGGCCCAGATCACCCAGCCCAGCACTGATGCCGCCAATGCAACGTCTAACCACGAGTGAGTCGCGCGCCCGCCTGCTCCGAGATAGAGAATCAGCACGACCCCCAGCCCGGCCAGCCGCAGCAGCCGTTCCAAAGTCACGTGTTTAGACGGCATCCGATCAGTGTGCCGCAGAGCCCGACGGCTCCCCGCCCAACGAAGTCGCGCGACGGACGATCATGAACCGGCGGCCGAACCGGTTGATCGCGATGAGGATGACGGCGGCGCCACCGGAGGCGATGATCTCCGCGCCCAATCGGTGCGCGACTACGCCGCCCACACCTATCCGTGCCCCGATCAGCAGCACCCAAAGCAGCGAACCGACTGCGCCGGTGCGGACTTGCCAGCGCGCCTCGTGGTTCCGGAACTCCGATACCGCACCCATCCACATACCGACCATGAACGCCAACAGCGCTTCACCAAGAAGGAGCGCGACCGCTGTCGGGGTCCAGCCACAGCTGCGGGAAGCGGCCCCGGCGATCAGGACGATTCCCAGGGCGCCGATCAATACCGGTGTCCGCAACGACCGACGCCGTTCGAGCAATTGCCAGCGTCTCTGTCGGTAAATGACGAACACCAGAACGAGCACGGACACGAGGCCGTCGACGGAGTACTGCCAGGTCATGCCTCATATCGTGGAGGTACTCGTCCACCTGGACCACCATGCACGGATGGAAGCGAGGGTGGAGCAGGAGTCCACCCTCGCCGCCCACGCTCAGTACAGCGGAATCCACACTCCGAAGTACCAGTAACCCCAGCCCCCGTACCACGGGTTGAAGGTCGGTATCGCGGAGAAGCCGTTGTATTCGAAGTAGCCGAAATCGTCACGGGCACGGGCTACGTCACGCGGCGGTCCGGGATGGTCATAGCGTCGATTCCAGCCGCCGGGAGGCGGCTGCGGTGCGTCCCAACCACCCGCGGGCGGCGGTCCTTCCCAGTTGGGTGGCGGTCCACCGGGCGCCGAACCATCGTTCCAGCCGGGGCCGCGCTGCGGCGGGGGCGGCGGTGCGCCGTGGCCCGGTGTGTTGAAACCGCGCGGCAAGTCGGTGGGACCGCCCACCTGGGCGTTGCCCCGTTCAAACTGGCCGGCGGGGGTAAACGGCGGTGGCTTGGGGTGATTGCGCTCGGTCGTCGACGGCGCCGCAGTGGTGCCGGGGTTCTCGGAAGGCTTGGACTCGCGGCCGTGTTCGGAAGGTGCTGTTGTCTGCGGCGCGCTCGTCTGGGGCGCGCTGCTCTCAGGAGCCTTGGACGGTGGGGCACTGGGCGCGGGAGTCGACTCGTGAGTCTCGGTCTGCGGTGGCGTCGACTGATGGGTCTGCGCGGGCGCCGGAGTCGGCGCGGCGCTTGTGGATTGGCAGTTCTGCGACTTGTCGCCCTGGCACGGATTCGCGGCGGCCAACCCGGCGGTCACCAGGGTGGACACGCCGATGCTGGCGACGATCATCGCGGCGCTGGCTTTGTGTTTCACATACATCCGTTCGTTTTGCTTTCTCCCCGACCCGACGTGCTGGACAAGAGCTGGCTGCGGCTTACCGCGTCGAGGCACCTACGGGCACGTGAGATCCAACTCGAAGGTCTTGGAGACCTGCTGCTGAGAATCGGGATCCACGCCCACGGCGGTGCCAGTGATCTTGTAGGACTTGCCGCTCAGCGTCACCGAGGCGCTGCCCTGGCCCGATACGGCATCGGAGTAGCCCAGGGTGACCCCGTTCACGACGCCCAGGCCAACGGCATGAACGTCCGGAGGGTTGGCGCTGGTAACCACCGCGCCGATTCCGTTACTGGCACTGTTCGGATCGCCGAACCCGATGTTGATGTTGTCGCCCGAGGTTTGGCATGACACCGAGCCGCTGACGTTCTGCTTCTGACCATCCACGATGACCGCGTTGGCCAACGGCGCTGCCGACGTAGCACCACCGGATCCGGATTTACTGTTTGAACAACCAGTCAGCCCGCCGACCACGGCCACAGCCGCAGTGACTCCCACGAACAACGCGCGCTTCACAACTGTTCTCCTCCTGCCCCGACCCTGCTGCTTTCCACCGGAACGTTCTGTTCGATGGCGTAACTGAGCGACGACGGGACGTCGCACATCGTGCGTCGAGCACGCCGAGAAGACCACATGTTTCTGGCAACGAGCTGCCGAGATTGCTGTCAGTTAGCTGTAGGTTGCACGGCGTCGTATGCGGCACGTAGCTCGGTATCGGTCATGGAGCCGGCGGGCCGTCCATCGCGAACGAACCCATTGGCGATGCGACGCACGAACTCGTTGACCGGCGCGGAGTGCCCATGCAGCCGTGCCAGCAGTGCGATCTCCCCGTTGAGGTAATCCGCCTCAATCCGGCTGGCACCCCGGACCAGGCTCTGCCACGACGAACTGCCGCCGATACCCGCGCCGCTAACGCGTGCGGTGCTCGACCGTAGTTCTCCGTACCGAAGCTGTTCCTCTTCAGCCGAGGTGAATTCGATCCCGACCGCGGTCAGTATCTCCTCGCCTTCAGCCCGGGTGCGGCGCATGATCTCGCGAGCGGTGGGCCCGGGCTCTGCGATCGCGTCGATGGCGTTCACCAGATTGCTCAGCAGCTTCGCGTACTTCCACCGCATGACGTCCGGGCGTGGCACGGACCCGCACCCCACCGATTCGATAGCCGCAGCGATCAATTGGGCGTTCTCGTCGAGCCCGCCGGGATAGCGGCCGATGTCAAGAATTGCCGGTGTGGGCCACGACCTGAACTCCACGACTCCGGGCCGCAGGTGCACCGCCGGGAACACCGTCGGGATGCCATACACATTCGCGAACCGGCGCAGTGCTGCCCGCTCATTGGCGACGGCGTTCTGGACGCAGACGATCGGAGTCTATGGATTGGCAACGGCTGCTAGATCGTTCAGGGCCGACTCGGTGTCGTTGCTCTTCATTGTCAGCAGCACGACATCGTTAGCCGACCACGACACCTCATGCGGACCGGAAACTGCTGCAACAGGGACCGTCTCGGTGCCGCCTTGAGTCACCACCTGCAGCCCACCGGACTGCAGGGCTGACAGATGTGCCCCGCGGGCGATCAAGACAACCTCATGGCCGGCCTTGGTCAACAGCGCACCCAATCCGCCGCCCACCGCACCGGCGCCGTAGATGACGAACCGGCGATCGGTCACCACCATCAGAACCTCCCGACGTCCCCATCGACTGTACGGAGCGAGCGCCCTGCGTTGCCAGCGGAGCGCGATCGTCCCAGGCCGCGCTCGCGCGCACCGCATACAGTGGTCTAGCGAAGCACTTCGAGAGGACTGTATGGCCACGGAAACGCCTGATACACGCGCAGAGGCGGACATCCGCGTTGCGCAACCGCGCGCCTTCCTGCCGGTTTTTCTACTGGCCTACTTTGCCTCTGCGGTTGCGCTGCTCGCCGCCGGTGGCGTGAGCATCCCACTGCGGCTCGCCGAGCTCGACCCGGGGCACAAAACGCAGGCACTGTCGTTGACGATGGCTCTCGGCGGAATTGCGATCATCGTGGTTACGCCCCCGCTGGGGCATCTCAGCGACACATCGACATCACGATTCGGGATCCGCCGGCCATATCTGGTCGGCGGCACGCTGGTGGGGGCGGTGGGCCTGACAACATTGGCCACGGCGCCGACCGTCGGGGGCGTCGTGGCTGGCTGGTGCATCACCCAGATGGGTTTCGCTGCCACGCTTGTGGTGTTCAACGCGCTACTGGCAGACCAGATTTCGGTCGCCCTTCGGGCACGTGTCGCGGCAGCGTTCGGCATCTCGACGAGTCTGGCGCCGGTGGTGGGGAGTGTTTCCATCAACGTCCTCCCCAACGATCCGCGGTGGTGGTTCGGTCTTCCGGCGGTGCTGGCGCTGGTATTCAACGGCGTGGCCGCCGTTGTCTTGCGCGATACGGTCCGTACGCAGGGTGACCCCCGGAATTGGCGACAGATCCTTTCCAGCTATTGGATAAATCCAAGGAAGCACCAGGATTTCGGGTGGGCGTGGATCTGCCGCCTCTTCGTCACCATGTCGGTGCTGCTGGTGACCGTCTACATGCTGTACATCGTGGCGGGCACGCTGGGGTTGTCCGAGCATGAGGCAGCCGCCAAATACGGCGTCATCATCGGCGCATTCTTGATCACCAATATGCTCACCGCGACCGTCTCTGCCTGGTGGTCGGACCGCACCGGCCGACGCAAGGGCATCGTCTGGACTTCCTGCCTCATCACCGCGGCCGGATTGGTGATTCTGCTGCTGTTCAAGGACTTCCATGCTCTTTTGCTTGGCGCAGCGGTTATCGGTGCAGGCCAGGGCGCCTACGCCGCGGTGGATCTGGCGCTGATGACCGAGGTGCTGCCGGAGACGGAGTCGTCGGGGAAGGATCTTGGCGTGGTGGCAATGGCGTATCTGCTGCCGCAGCTGCTGGTGCCGCTGTTGGCGACGGCGCTACTCGGATTACATAGCACCCAAGGCGATTTCAGCATCCTCTACATCGCGTCAATGGTGCTGTCAATCCTCGGCGGTTTGGCAGTACTTCCGATCAAAGCGGTCCGCTGAACAAGAAGCGTGATGACGGGCTAGACGTGCGTGACGTCGCGGGAAGCCGGGAACCGGCGGTGTAGCCCGTCGACCATCCGGTGGGCCTCGTGCAGGTCTTTACGCATCGCGGCCATTCGCTGGCGCAGATGCCGCCACGACGCCGTGTGTTGAGGGGTATGCCGAATCCGCTGCTCGACCTTTCCGATCGACTGCGTGAGCGTGTCGATGTGCTCATCAAGAGACGTCAGCAGCACGCGGGCCTGGGCCACGGACGGGTCCTCAATCACTGGCATATCGTCGCACGTTCTGACGCATTCCCGGTGCACTAGCTCCCGGAATTCAGGTCCGCTACCCGTTCAGCGACGTACTCGTCGGAGGACACGTCGGACCGCCGCAATCCCTCGATGACGCCCGCGCGATTGCGTTCGGGCTGATTCTGCGACATCTTCGCCTTGCCTTCGATGAGTTCGATGCTCAGTTCGATCCCGATGATGGCGCGGACCTGCGCGTTTGTGAATGCCTCTGGTGCATCGTCAATTCCCCAGGGCGAATCCGGCCCTGCTCGTGCCGGTCGGTGAGTTCGTCGACGAGGGTGCGCACCCAGTCCGGGTCGTCATGAGCGGTGCGTCTGCCATGCACGGTGAGGACTTCGTAGTTCCACGTGGGTACCACCTTGCCGGTCTCGGTCTTGGTGGCATAGAAACTAGGCGAGATGTACGCCTGCGGCCCGGCAAATATCGCGACGGACGGGCCGGTTCGCCGCCAGTGCGGGTTGGCGCGGGATACATGCCCCACCAGTGTGTTGGTCGCGGTGCGATAGAGCAGCGGAATCGGTGTCACCAGGTATCCGTCGTCGTCATGAGTGACGAGGTGGGCCAGATCGACGTTGGCAAGAGCGGTAGCAGTCTCCTCGGCCTGCATCGCGAAGTTCTTGGGCACGTACATCACCCCCGTTGTCCTCGACCGCTGTCCGCAGCGCGGGGGAGTTAACCCTCCCGCACGAGTGATATCTGCGAATCTTATTGATTTGCAATGTGATCAGTGAAATGACGCATGAGTGCGGTAGCGGCCGCACTGCGGTACTGATCGGCGGCCGATGCCATCGACAGGGTCCATGTCATCGTCGGATTCAATTGGATGGCGCGTAGATCGGGGAACCGCCGCGCGGCATTGATGGGCAGCACCGCGGTGGTGAGCCGGTGCCGGATGAGGTCCGCAGCGATGGCGTAGTCCGCAACCTCATAGGTGCTCAGCGGGACTGTATTCGCGGTGGCGAAAGCGGCATCGAGCCGTTGGCGGATCCCCCAACCGTGCGGAAACTGAATGATGTCCTCGTCGGCGAGGTCGCCGATGTGTATGTCGGCGCGCCCGGCCAGCGTGTGGCCCCGATGGCAGACGAAGACCATCGGTTCATGAGTCAGCTCGTGCAGCACCACACGGGATGAAGGCGGTGCTGCGACAGACACCAGCGCCAAGTCCATGTGGCCGTTCGCGATCTGGGTCAGGTGGCCGACCGAGCCCCCATGACTTTGGCGCAAATGGACGGCGACAAGCGGGTTGTGCTGCCGGAACGCGTCAAGAATCCCGGCGAGGTCGAGCGCACCCCAGGACATCAAGATGCCCAGAGTGACCGTGCCGGTGATCTGATCGCGATAGTCGTGAACGGATTGGCGGGCGCGCTGCGCCGTGTGAATGACTGCGCGGGCGTGCTCGAGGAAGGTGCTGCCGGCTGCCGTCAGTTCGATCTGACGTCGAGAACGGTCGAACAGTTCGACGCCGAGCTCCTTTTCGAGTTTGGCAATCGCCACCGACAACGCCGATTGCACCACATTCACCCGTTGGGCAGCCCGCGAGAAGTTGAGCTCGGTGGCGACGGCGACGAAGTACTCCAGATGGCGCAACTCCATCTGGTCAAACTATCTGATATCGCGATTGTTGATATCAAAATTGTTCGTTGGACGCGATGGTAGATGCGGTGTTGTCTGGGAGGCATCCGGCTTTGCACGGTCCAGAAGGGAGTCGCCCCGATGTCCATCAGTTTGACTGAAGAAACAATCACCAAGGCGGTGCAGGGCACCTTTGACTCGGCCTCCGACGAGCGATTCCGACAGCTGTTCGTCAGCCTGGTGCAGCATCTGCACGATTTCGCCCGCGAGGTACGCCTGACGGGTGATGAGTGGTTCATGGCGGTGGATTTTCTTGAGCGCGTGGGGAAGATATCGGCTCCAACGCGTCAGGAAGTGGTGCTGCTGTCCGACATCCTCGGCCTGAGCATGCTGTTGGACAAGATCAGTCAGCACGGCAGCGGATCGGCGACCGATTCGGCCCTGCTGGGTCCGTTTTATGTCGAAGGTCGGCCCCGGGCAGGGAACGGCGCCGACATCTCCGGGGGAGTGGTGGGTACTCCGATGCTCGTGACGGGGCTGATTGTCGATGAGGACGGGGCACCGGTACCTAACGCACACGTGGATACCTGGCATAGCGATGGCACAGGGTTCTACGACGTGCAACAGGAGGACAAGTTGGATGGCCGGCTTGCGATGCGTGCCGTGCTGACCACTGACGAACATGGCCGGTTCTGGTACTGGTCCATCCAGCCGCGCTACTACCCGGTGCCTACCGATGGCCCGTGCGGCGAAATCATGCGCGCCGCCAACCGGTCGGTGATGCGGCCACAGCACGTCCACTTCTGGATCCATGCCGACGGGTACCAACCGCTGATCACCCAACTGTTCCGCCGGAATGATCCGTACATCGATACCGATGCCGTCTTCGCGGCACAGGACTCGCTCAAGGCCGATTTCGTCTCTCATGCGCCGGGGGTTGCGCCCGACGGAACTGCCATGGACGAATCGTTCGTGACCTTGGAATGGATCTTCACTCTCGCCGGTACGAGGAAGAACTGCTGATGTCGAGGATTCCGTTGGTGCCCGTGGAAAGGCAGTCCGCCGCAATTCGGGAGTTCATGGATAGGCGCGGCGAGCTGAATGTGTTTCGGTTACTGGCCAACGCTCCTACCGTATTTGTCGGCTGGTCGCAGATGGTGGACGAGATTCTGGACAGCTCCACGTTCACGCCGCGAATACGCGAGTTGGTCATCCTGCGTGTGGCCTATCTGCAATGCGCGCGGTACGAGTTGGGGCAGCACCGTGATCTTGCCCGTGCCGCCGGTCTGACGCCCATACAGATCAGTGCGGTATCGGGTTTTGGGAGCGTGGACGAGGCGGGGTTCAGCAATGCCGAAATTGCGGTGTTGCTCACGGTGACCGAGCTGTGCACCACCCGACGACTCAGTGCGAACACCTATGCCGCCGCTCACGAAGTCCTGCGCGACGAAGCACTTACCGAGATGCTGATGATTGTCAGCTGCTATTACGGGCTGGCTCTGGTACTGAACGCTGCCGACCTGGAACTCGACCACACGGCTCGGATACAGGTATAGAAAGACGATCCCGATGACTCGAATCACCTACCGTCCAACGGAACTGATGAGCGAACAGGCGCGGGCGCTCACCGTGGAGCGAGGAGATCTGAACGTCTATCGAGCGTTGGCCAACGCCGTGAACGTATTCACTGGCTGGATGCAGGCCGGCCGCGCCGCCCTCACCAGCACGGTTCTGCCAACCAGGTTGCGTGAGTTGGTAATTCTGCGTGTGGGGCATCTCATGGAATGCCCGTACGAGATCATCCAGCACACCGGGATCGCGAGCGCCGCGGGCCTCGGCGCCGCGGAGATCGCCGCACTGACCTCCGATTCACACTCGGGGGAAGGTGATTTCAGCACCGTTGAAAGTGCCGTGATTGAGCTGACAACTCAACTGGTCACCACCAACCGCGCCACCGCGAAGGCTGTCGAGGCCGTGCATCGCGCGCTCGGGGCAGAAGCCACGATGGAGGTGTTGATGGTCATCAATCGGTGGTCCGGATTGGCTCTGATGCTCAACGCCTTGGAAGTCGACATCGACGAGACCGCGCGTATCGCGATACCGGACGCACGTCAGCCCGAAGCAGGGCCCACAGATATGCGGAACGCCATGCCACCCTCTACCTGCTAGCAGGTAGAGAAGATCACCCGTTAGCAGCGATGTTTCACGCCCGTGATTCACGAAGACTTTCACTAACACCGCGAATCCGCGGTATCTGTGAGAGGAGTGGGCCATGGGTCTTCCGTCGAGGCGCGCCTGGTTAGCGGCGGCAGTGATTGCCCCTGCGTTTATCGCTGTTGGCGGGATGGGGCTGGGGTCGACATTGGATCATCCGGTCAGTCCAACACGAGTTATATTGGCCAGCAATGACTCCGGGCCCAACAACCCGGATTCGGACATCAGTGGTCCGTATGACTCGGACAAGACCAACATTGCTCCGAAGGCGCCGAGCAGCGGTACCGGAATGGAATGTGAAGACCAGGGTGTCGGCTGCGATCACGACGAGAGCGGTTCGGTGCTGTCGTCGGATAACGACGAGGTCTAGTGCGCTGCTTGATTACCGCGACGCCATCAGGCGCGCGACACCGCGCATCACCGTGCGCCGCGTGGTGTTCCGGAGGGTTCCCGCCAGCGACTGCGGGATACTAGCGGGCGCGCTGCCCAGCCGTGGGAACAACGCCAGCGCATTGCCATGATCGATGGCGGCGCGGGTTGAGGCATCGAACTGGTAGTTCTCCAAGCCCGCGGCGAACAGCTGCGAGGCAGGCAGTGGTGCGAACGGCCAGTCCGACCCGAACAGCACGTGCCCGGGGTCGGCGAAGGCCAGCAGGGACGGCAGGGCAGCAGGGCTGGAGGACAGCGCGGTGTCGAAGTAGAAGCCGGCGAAGTCCTCAAGACAGTCGGTGGGGCTCGCGCCGGTGTCGCTGGTGATCGCGACGGCCATGCGGTGGCTGGCGTACGGTACGAATCCGCCGGCGTGGCTGATGATGAATCTGATGTTTGGGTACTTCCTGCGAATACCGTTGCGTACCAGAAGATATGCCGCACGCGTGGTATCCAGGAGGAAGTCGGCGGCAAAGGGCAACACGCCATCGACGGCGGGGCCGGGTAGGTCCGCGGGGTGGATGAATACGACAGCTGAGCGGGCGTCGAGGGCGGCGAACAGGTCGTCTTGCCCGTCCTGGCCGAGGTACACACCGTCATTGTTGGCCAGTAATACCATCCCGTCCGCATGCAGAACATCCAGTGCGCGAATGGTTTCGGTGACCGCTGCAGCGACGTGGGGCATGGGCGCCGTGGCGAAGAAGCCGAACCGATCGGGGTGATCGGCGACCACGGCTGCGGTGTAGTCGTTGAGGTCGCGCGCCAGTGCCGCGGCGTCGGTGGCGGTGGGCAAGAAGGTGGTGCCAGGGGTGGACACCGACAGTATCGCCGTGGCCACGTTCAGCTCGGCCATCGTCTCAAGAGATGCCTCGGGGCTCCAGTCGGGCAGGGCCCGTCCGCCGGCCTCGTCAATACCTGCGTTCCGTAGCACCTCGCTGTACATGGTGGGGATGCAGTGGTGATGGGTGTCGATGCGCGCCATGGTGATATCCCTCAGTTGTCAGGTATGCCGGGCCGGGTCTTCACTCCAAAACCGACGACCATAATGACAGTGAGCGCCACCAACGGCATCCATAATGTGCCCAAGTATTCGACCGGCCTGGCCTTTTGACCGTTTGCGTCGGTTCATCATAGGTGCCGTGTCGCAAGGGCGGGATGGATAACGAACACGAAATCCCCTTCTCGCTCGCGCGGCGCGTGAGGCAATTGAAACACGCCCGCAGCCTGATCGCCTGCGAAGTTCCCGAGCAGAGCGTCAAATAGTCGAGAACATGACGGATAGTCATCCGGCGTGAGCGCGATCTATTGCGCACCAATGGTTTCCAAGGGCTATTCGACACTGTTGCTTTGCGCGAAATAGTGTCGCACGGCCCGGCCTACGTAATCGAGGCGATGGTGCTATCCGAAGCCGCCGGGGACAACAGATCGATTGCGGGTAGCAATGCGCGTAACACGGCGGGATTGACCTCTACCGGCTGATGGGTTATCGCCCGCAGGATCCAGCGGCCGGCCTCGTGGGCCGACAATGCCGCAGCATCATCGTATTCGGCTGTAGGGGTAATCATTTCGGTGCGGACCAGCGGGAAATGCACGTTGGTCGCGTGCACGTGGGGGTGCGGCCGCTCGGCGTTGAGGCTGCGTCCGAAGATGGCCAGCGCGCTCTTTGAGGCGGCGTATGCGGAGAACCGCGGAAATGTGTTGGCGTGCAGGGCCCATGTGCAGACATTGACGAACTGGCCCCGTTCGCGCTCGATCATCCCGGGCAACAAACCCAGACTCAGCTGCACGGCCGCGAAGTAGTTCAGCGCCATGGTCCGCTGGTAGTCGTGCAGCCGGCCGGACGCATCGACGATGCGACGGCGGATCGAATGCCCGGCATTGTTGACCAATACATCCACGTCTTGGTCGGTGAGATCCTCTAGCAGTCGGGCGATTTCATCCTCGCTGGACAGGTCGCAGGCGCGCCACTCGCAGCCGGTCTCTGCCGCGAGTTTTTGCAGCTCGTCAACACGGCGGGCCACGCCGATGACCCGGGCTCCCCGAGCACGTAGTTGGGTGACACTCTCTCGGCCGATCCCGGCGGAGGCTCCGGTGATCACAACCGTGAGCTCGCTGACATCACGGCCCGGGCCCGAAAGCAGGGAGTCGACTCGATCGGGAAGCAGCGTGCGGCGCTGGACGAACTCTTGGACAGTACGGCGAACGGACACGGGATCCCTCTCAAGTCGTGATGATCATGCGCATCAATATGACCACGCGGTCATATTAGAGGCCTGAAGGGTGGTCGCGCAGGCGGGGTTGTCGAGCGGGCGAAGCATAGCTATTGTGTGCAGTGTTTTAATAGTGATCAGTGCTCACTATTGTGATGGAGGTGCACGTGGCAGTACTCAGTGACCGGGCACGGTTGGTTCGTCAGCGCATCATGGCCGAAGTCCGGAGCCATGGAACCGCGCCGACAATCGCTGAGTTGCTCGCCGAGTTCGCAATGTCCGAGGAGGAATTGGCTCCGCTGCTGCGCGACTTAGAGGGGGCAATCTGCATCGCACGCCAGGATGAAGAACACGCGGACTGCGTGACATTCCAGGACGAGGTGCTCGCCGAGCCGCAGCCGCCGCTTGGCGAGCTGGTATATGCCCGGCCATTCGCGACATTCAAGAACCACTACGCGATCACCGTTGCGGGCCAGCAGAAGTGGTACGCCGAATGCGCGGTCGAAGCGTGCGCGATATCGGGGCAATTCCCTGGCGCCGAGGTGATTGTGGATTCCGTGTGCCGGCAGACGAAACAGCCTGTTCGGCTTATCGGACGCGATGGTCTCCTCGTGGACTACGAGCCACATTCACTGCGAGTGCACCTGGGATATCCGGTTCGTGAGATGCCGCATCGGGTGGTCGGCTGGTGCGACTACAACAGCTTCTTTGCCTCCGAGGATGCGGCAATCCAGTGGAAAGCGGCACACCCCGGAATCGATGGAATCACGCGGTCACCCGAGGAAATGGCTTGCCTGATAACCGGTTCGATCGCGCAGGGGCGTCACCACTATGACTATCAACCCACGCTGCCGGTCCTGACGTTGGCGCGACAGCTGCGGGAGATGGGCCTTGCCCGCACCACGCGGTCGGGATTCCCCATACCGGAGCGATTTTGGCTGCCGACGCCGAAGATGCTTTCCAGCTGGCGGCGAAACGGGCTGGGCAACTTCATCCGACTGCGATTCCGCTGAGTGACGAGATAACAGGAGGTATCGATGTCGCGCGACGATGTGTACGCAATGGTTCAGCAGGAGAAGCGTGATCTCGCGGCACTTCTGCGTGAGCTGTCGCCGCAGGAGTGGGAGTCGCCGTCGTTATGTGCGGGCTGGCGGGTACGCGACGTGGTGGCCCATGTGCTGTATGACGGAACCCCGTTGCCCAAGTACGCCGGCGAAGTCATTCGAGTGCGTGGCTCGGCCGACAAGCTGAATCAGCTCTACCTCGACCGAGCGCGAAATTGGTCGACGGATGTGTTGCTCTCTGTCTTCGAATCCACCATCGACAGAAGCTATTCGGCGAAGATCCAACCGAAGTTGGTCCTTGCCGACCTGTTCATTCATCACCAAGACATCCGGCGCCCGTTGAACCGTCCGCGCACGGTACCCGAGGGCACGCTGCGAACAGTGCTGGACAACCCGGACCCCTTCATTCATTCCAAGCGGCGAATCAGGGGGCTGCGCTGGGCTGCCACTGACGTGGAGTGGACCTATGGCAGCGGACCCGAGGTTTACGGACCTGGCGAGGCAATTGTGATGGCAGTAGCAGGCCGCCCGAGCGCGTTGGCTCAGCTCGCCGGTGCAGGAATGGACGTACTCCGCTCTAGGCTTAGCGACAAGTGAGCACGGCGTGAGGATTTGATGTGTCGACCCGGATGAATGCTGCGGATGTGCCTGCGACGAGGCGGGCCCGACAACGCGTGCAGACAACTGACGAGATCAAGGCGCACGCACGAAAGCAGCTCGCGGACGGTGGGACGGGCGCTCTGTCTTTGCGGGGGATCGCGCGGGAGATGGGCATGGCGCCCGCTGCGTTATTCCGCTACTTCGAGACGCAGGCGGCGTTGATCACAGCGCTGTGTGTTGACGCCAATTGCGCTCTCGCCGAGGCGATGAGCGACGGCCAAAGGACCGTGCCCGAGGCAGATTCGGCGACGAGATTGCGCGGGGCATTCACGGCGGCGCGCCGCTGGGCGCTCGCACACCCCGGGGATTTCGCACTACTGAGCGGAACCCCCATACCGGGTTATGTCGCACAACCGTCCGAAACAGGTCCTGCCGCAATGAGGGTGATTGCATCCTTTATGGATGCTTACCTCAGCGCGGTGGGCGCAGGCGAGGCAGTTCCGCATCGGACAAGATTCCGTCCGTCGGCTCCGGGGCCGCTCCTCGCCGCAATGTTCGGTGACGGCGCTGCCCTGCCGGTCGACCCGGCGATCATCGGTATCGGGATCTTTGCGTGGGCGTCGATCACTGGGTATCTCGCCGGTGAAGTATTCGGCAGCCTCGGGGAGCTTGTCGCAGATTGCGATGCTCTCTACGACGATCACGTCGATACCGTCCTGTGCGGTATGGGTTTCACCGACATCTGAGCTACCGCGGATGAGCCGGCGGCCCAGACACTTGTGTTTGCGCTGAACGGTGTTTGGAGTCAGCGTGTCCCGTGGTCGCCGTCCGCGGCGTCCCAGGTTCCCGGCAGCATCGGGATGGTCCGGTTCTCGTGCACGTCCCCGCCGAGGGTGGACAGGCCGGCGGCCTGGATGGTCGGTGATGTCGGGTGGACGCCGGCAAAGCCGAGCCGTCCGTTGCCGGTGGTGGACGCGGTGACAGAGACGGAATCGTGAGGGCCGGAGGGGATGTTGTCGTCCATGGTGGCGTACTCGTGGCGATAGCCGCGGTCCTCGATGGTCCTGCGACGTCGCCTGCGGCTCTTGGCCATTCCGGGGTTGCAGGCCAGTGCGGCAGCGGCCGCGACGGCACTGCTCGGCGCGTGTGCCGTGGCGCCGGTGCTCTGACCCATGGTCGGTCCAAACCCGAATCCGGGACCGTCGCCTCGAACGGCGTAACCCAGGCCTTCGGCACCGGCGGGAGGTGGCGTGGGCGCCGGGGCAGGGCCGGGCGTCACCGTGGATGTGGAGCTCGGGGTGGGTGCGGCGCTGCTCGCCGGTGCCGCCGGCGCACCGCCCATCGCGACCGCGTGCGGCTGGTCAACGCGCGCGGGGGCAGCTTCGGCCGGGACATCGGCCGGCGGGACTTCGGGCATCTGGGACAGTCCGGCCAGGGTGATGGCGAGGGGGAGCGTTATCCCTGCCGCGGGGCCCAAGACTGCCGCGTAGAGAGGCGTTCCCATCACGCCGAATGTTGCGGCGTAGGCGAATACGAAGAACAGCGGCTGCCAGGTAACCAAGGCTGCCGCCGGGTTGGTGGAGAAATCGATGATGATCCGGACAATCGTGCCGACGGGGTCGGTGATCAGTCCCTTGAGCGCGCGATACATGCCCAGGAAGTGTTGCGAGTTCTTCAGCAACATCTCGATGGGATCGTTCGGATCGGGCACGATCGGTGGTGGCTTCGTTGCGTCCTGGGCCGCGGCCCGTGCGACGGTACGACTCTCCGGCGCGAGCACGGGTGGCGCGAGAGTCGTTGGCGGCGCTGACGATAACGAGGTCTCGGAGACGGCCTGATAAGTGCTCATCACGGTGGCGGCCTGTATCCACATCCGGATGTAGTCGGCTTCGTTCAGGGCGATGGGAATGGTGTTGATACCAAAGAAATTGGTACCCACCAGCGCGCCGTGCGTCGCGTGGTTTGCGGCGAGTTCGACGAGGGTGGGCATGGTGGCCAGTGCTTCGCTATAGGCCGTTGCCGCGGTCTCGGTCTGGGCGGCCACCCCGGCGCTGACGGCGCTGGTCTGCTGTAGCCAACTCAGGTAGGGCACATGTGCGCCCTGGTATTGCTCCGCGCTGGGTCCGTTCCAGGAGCCGGCCCGCACCGTACCGAGCGTGGTGGTGAGTTCGTTTGCTGCCGAGGAGTACTCAGTACTCAGTGAGCGCCATGCGTCTGCCGCCGCGAAGAGCGATCCGGGGCCGGGTCCGCTGCTGAGCAAGGCCGAATGCACTTCAGGAGGAGCTGCCATCCACAGCGGGGCCGTCATGATTCGTTGCCCGCCTCGCCCATCGAATCGATTGTGCGGGAATCAATTTCGTTAGTCGTCATTGACCGGTTTCCAGGACCACGGACGGGCTACCTGGCGTCTCCTCTCCAGTGCTCGCTGACCGCGCTATGAAATCGGGTCAGCCAACATAGGTTAGCGTAACCTTCTTCCAAATTGTGAGGTCCCTGTGAGGGTGCGTGTGATCTAGTTGCGGTGCTCGAGCTGGGTTCCTCTGAAACTGGCGCGCTGGCGGGCCGGAACTGGGCCCTTGTGCGTCACCGAGGCAAAGACCACTGTCCGAAATCAGTTGCTAGAACATCGTCGACGTCAACGTGTACGTCGTCGATAAGCGGCCCGGGATTGGCGGCGGTGTTGACCGCGGTTTGATACAGGACCGCGGCCGGCTCGCGTGCCCCAGCCGACCATGCCCGCGTCTGCCAGGCCCACCGATATCCGGCTGTCGTCGAATGCCCGATCACATCGTTGTCGATCGCCCAACCACAGGCCCGCGCGTGCCCGTAGATACCGGTGCGGCGAACGCCCAGTACCGAGTTGATGCCCCGGAACCATTGGACCGCCAGGGTCTTCCAGGCCTTCTCGTCGATGTCCTCGTCGACACTGAAGAAGATCGGTGCGGACGCAGGCCCCCCGGCGGCGCCGTGCAGACGTAGCGCGGTCTGCGCATCGGCAACGCCGCCGTCGTAGCCGCGGGTGAAGTCCGAGGGGGTGGGCCACCCCGGCTTGCCGTATTGGTAGCAGCTCACGACGTGCAGCCCGGCTGCGCGTAGTCCGTCGGTGTACTCACGAGTGACGGGTTTGAAGTCAAAGGTTGCGCCCGGCCGCAGCTCGGATACGTAGACGAGAGCTCCGGCGTAACCCGCCTCTTTGATCTGATCCGGAGTGACCAGCCGCTCGGTGAAATCGATCAGCCGCAGTCCGTCCGCCGAGGCGCGCGGCGCGGTGAGAATCGGAAGGCCCAAGAGCAGCGGCGCTGCCAAGGCGTACCGGAGCGCGTCACGTCGCGATACGAAGGATGTTGCACCGTGCTGATCGGACGCCGACGAGTCGTGCACGGCGTGATGCTAACAAGGCTCAAGGCTCCAGTGTGCGTGGATTCAATCGCCCCGCGGTGATGCGACGATGGACCGATGACGGCAACGCTTGTCGCGAAGAACGTGGCTGGGGGTTTCGCCCATCGCACCCTCTTCGAGGGGCTCGATGTGACCGTCGCCCCGGGCGATGTGATCGGAGTCGTGGGCGCCAACGGCGCCGGCAAGAGCACACTGTTGCGGATCCTCGCTGGAGATCTTGAACCGCTTGCGGGCACCATCAGTGCCGCCCCTGCCGACGCATTCATCGGGTGGCTCCCGCAGGAGCATGAACGCATACCGGGGGAGACGGTGGCCGCCTACATCGCGCGCCGTACGGGATGTGTCGAGGCGACGCTGGCCATGGAAGCGGCGGCCGCGGCGTTGGCCGACCAAGCTCAGGACTCCTCGGATCCGGCCGACGCGTACTCTGCCGCGTTTGATCGCTGGCTCGCCTCTGGCGCAGCCGATCTGGAGGAGCGGTTGCCTACGGTGCTGGCCGATCTGGGCCTCGGCACGGAAGCGGTGCGACCGGAGACGACCCTGATGACTTCCTTGTCGGGCGGGCAGGCCGCGCGCGTCGGATTGGCGGCACTGGTGTTGTCGCGGTTCGACATCGTTCTGCTCGATGAGCCGACCAACGATCTTGACCTCGACGGGCTTGCCCGGCTGGAGGATTTTGTGCGGGATCTTCGCGGTGGCGTGGTGTTGGTGAGTCACGACCGAGAGTTCCTTGCGCGCAGTGTCACTCATGTTCTCGAACTGGACCTGGCTCAGAACATCACCACCGTTTTCGGGGGCGGATACGAGAGTTATCTGGAGGAGCGTGCGGTCGCGCGTCGGCACCGGCGCGAACAATACGAAGAGTTCGCCGAGAAAAAGGCCGACCTGGTGGCACGCGCCCGCACACAGCGGGAATGGTCAAGCCAGGGTGTTCGCAACGCGATCCGCAAGGCTCCGGACAACGACAAGATCCGGCGTCGCGCGTCCTCTGAGTCCAGCGAGAAACAGGCACAGAAGGTGCGTCAGATGGAAAGTCGGATCGCCCGCCTCGAGGAGGTTGTCGAACCCCGCAAGGAATGGACGCTCGAATTCGCCATCGGCGCCGCGCCCCGGTCCAGTTCGGTTGTCGCGACTCTGGACAATGTCGTTGTGCGGCAAGGCGATTTCAGCCTGGGGCCGGTGTCGCTTCAGGTTGACGCCGGAGAACGGATCGGTATCACGGGCCCCAATGGGGCAGGAAAGTCGACATTGCTGCGGCTACTACTGGGGCGGCAGCAGCCCGATCAGGGGCGGGTGAGTCTGGGCGCCAACGTCGCCGTCGGCGAGATCGACCAGGCGCGTGCCGATTTCACCGGTGCCGACCGGCTGGTCGATCGTTTCGAGCAGCGGGTGCCGTCCTGGTCGACAGCCGATGTGCGGACCTTGCTCGCAAAGTTCGGGCTGCGTGCCGACCACGTGGAACGGACGGTAGACCAGCTCTCGCCCGGTGAGCGCACCCGTGCTGGCCTCGCGCTGCTACAGGCTTGTGGCACGAATGTGTTGGTGCTCGATGAGCCGACAAACCATCTGGACCTGCTCGCCATCGAGCAGCTTGAGCAGGCTCTGGAAACGTATGACGGCGCGCTGCTGCTGGTGACACATGACCGCCGCATGTTGCAGAACGTTCGGTTGGACCGTTCCTGGATGGTCGACAACGGCCGTGTTGTGGAGCTCTAAAGGAAGCTGCGCGCCCGTCAGGTCAGCCGAAGCGGACGTTCATCGTCGCGAGGCCGAAGATCTTCTTACCGTTGGACTTCGCGGTGACAATGAGGACGCCGGTGCGAGTTTCCGGATCCAGTGATTTGATCTTGCCGCCGAACTCGATATCCGCGCCCTCGGCGGCCGAGACGATCGCGGGTGCGGAAAGCCGCACCGCGTAGCGGGTGACCGCGCCGGGATCGCCCGACCACGCGGAGAGGAATCCGGCACCGAGCCCCATGGTGAGCATCCCGTGTGCGATCACATCGGGCAGGCCGGCCAGCTTGGCGATCTCCTCATCCCAGTGAATGGGGTTGGCATCGCCGGCCACGCCGGCGTAGTTGACCAGATCGCCCCGGGACAGTCGGGTGTGGTGCACCGGTAGCTCGTCGCCCACTTTCACCTCGTCGAACGACGGCGTTCCCGGGGTGCGGGCGGTATCCCCGGCGATCCGAACCTCTCCCTCGGGCCGCACCGTCTTCACGTAGCCGTCCTCGGATGTGCCGATTCCGGAGAAGTCGACATCGTGCATCATCGCCTTCTGCACGGCGGCCATCGTTCCGGGATGGATCTCGTCGGCGGTGACACCGACGACCGTGGTGTGCAGGGTGTGTACCCGCTCGCCGGCCGGGTCGGTGAAGGTGTTGGTCACGGTAATCAGGTCTCGGCCGGCGACTCGGCGCACACACGTCAATTCCACGTCGATGTGCAGCTCGTCACCAGCGACGATCGGGCGGTGCTGTTCGAAGACTTCTTCGGTCTGCAGGTAGGTGTCGTACCCGACCACCACCGACTCGAACATGCGACGGTTGCAGGCCATGGCCGGGGTTGAGGTGAACGTCAGCGGCGCCACCACTCCCGAATAACCCAGATCCGCGGCGGCGGCGACATCCCAGTGCACGGGGTGATAGTCCTGCACGGCACGGGCATACTCGCGCACCTTTTCGCGGCCAACCAGGTAGGGGCCGTCCATTTGGTAGTAGTGGCCGACTCGCGCTTCGAGAGTCGACGCGTCTACTGGTGCAGTCATGAATGTGTCCAACTTTTCTATCGACATGTTCGCTGATGTCGACCAGAGCACATTAGCGCGCCAGCTCTGTGGTTATGGACGCTGTTGCCGGCTGCCTCCGGGTACTCGTCAGAGTGGGGCGGGAACGAGGTTGTTATCGCTTCCCTTCATCAACGCAATGATCGCTGTCCGGTCTGCTGCCGAGGGCAGGCCCCAGTCGGCCTGATATCCGTAGACCTCACGTAGCGGCGTCTTGGAACCGACACCTTCGAGGATGTCCAGGTCGTCGGTGGTGATCAGACCCGGGTGTTCCACACCGCAGGCCTCCGACACCTTGTGCAGGTCGCGGCGCAGTGTCTTGATGTAGTTGGCGGCCCGCTCGGATTTCAGCGTCGGGTCGAGTCCCCTTGTCAACCAGGAATTTTGAGTGGCTATACCCGTCGGGCAGGTGTCGGTGTGGCATTTCTGAGACTGGATGCACCCGATCGACAGCATGATCTCGCGGCCAACATTGACCATGTCGGCCCCGAGTGCGAAGGCGACCACCGCGTTGTCCGGCAGCCCCAACTTGCCCGAGCCGATGAATGTCACCGCATCGGTGATGCCCGCGGCGGCAAAGCGCTTGTACACCTCAGCGAACCCGATTCGGAAGGGGTAGGACACCGATTCGCTGAAAATCAGCGGCGCTGCTCCAGTGCCGCCCTCTCCGCCATCGACTGTGATGAAGTCGACGCCGCGCACCCCGGACGCCATGTGTGCGACCAGCTGATCCCAGAAGTCCGTGTTGCCGACCGCGGATTTGATGCCGACCGGCAGGCCGGTCTCGGCGGCGATGAACTCCACCCAGTCGAGCATGCTGTCGACGTCGTGGAACTCGCTATGCCGGGACGGGCTCGCGCAATCGATGCCCTCCGGGATGCCACGAATCTGCGCTATCTCCGTGCTGACCTTCGCACCCGGCAACATGCCGCCCAGACCCGGCTTGGCGCCCTGGCTGAGCTTGATCTCGATCGCCCGCACCGGGCCCGATTCGGCGACATCTTTGAGCTTATTGATGTCGAAGTGCCCGCGGGCATCGCGGCAGCCGAAGTAGGCGGTGCCGATCTGCAAGATGAGGTCGCCGCCGTTGCGGTGGTACGGAGACAAACCGCCCTCGCCGGTGTTGTGCAAGGAACCCGCAGCGGCCGCGCCCCGATTGATCGCCTCGACGGCATTGCCGGACATGGACCCGAAGCTCATGGCCGACACGTTGACCACCGATCGCGGCCGGAATGCCTTGGCGCGGCCCCGGAATCCGCCCAGAATCTTCGCCGACGGGATGGCGCTGGACGAGCGTTCGGCGGCGGGTCGCACATCGGCGAACGTCCGATGCTTGATGATCGGATAGCCCGGCGTGTATTCCACATTGTTGTCCGTGCCGAAGCCGTAGTAGTTGTTCTGCAGTTTCGACGACGCGTAGATCCATCGGCGTTGATTCCGGCTGAAGGGACGTTCCTCGTCATTGCTCGTCACGATGTACTGACGCAGTTCGGGGCCAATCTCTTCCAGCAGGTACCGCAGATGCCCGAGCACCGGGAAATTCCGCAGCAACGCGTGTGGCTTCTGAGTCAGGTCGTAGGCAGCCAGGGCTGCCACGCCGACCACGGGGGCCGCCTTGAGGGCGTGCTTCCACTTCACGATCATGAAGTCCTCCATTTCACGTACTTTCGGCACCGCCCTGACGGCTTTGGCATCGTGCGCTCTGCTCGCGTCACGCGAGGAAACGCGCGGTTTCTCGGACGTGACGGGGACCTATCGGTGGGATTATCGAGATCACATTCCGCGGCGTTGGTTGAGTCGTAAGCTTGAAGACAGACCGTTGACCACCGACTCCCGCGCACACCGCTGTCGAGTACTCGTTGGCAAGGGTTGTGCCCACAGAAAGAAGGGAGGGCACTACGGTGACTGTTATTAGAGGAATCGTCGCAGGAGCCTTTGCCATCGCAATGGCAAGCACGTATCAGGTCGCGACACCCGCGGCGTATGCGATGCCGGAGATCCACACCATGTGCGAACAGGAAAACGCCATCGGTGATTGCGTACAGGATCCGCCCGGCGTGCAGAACGGTGGAGACGGCTGCGTACTCATCAATGACTGGGGTGCATGTGAAGACCAGCAGGAAGTCGATGACCCCGCGCACACCATGCTGAGGTAACGCCAGGGCGACTGGCGATCATGGACGGCGGCCGCTAGTTTTCTGAGGTGATTTCCTCAGCTGTTGGTGCTGTAGTGCGATGGATCGCCCCCTGCTTGGCCGCGATGTGCCTGGGCGTGCTCGTGGGCCCGGTGGCCAAGGCCGACAACCCGCTGGATGGTCAGGGGTTCTACGTCAACCCGAACTCGGCGGCCATGCGTGCCGCGCAGGGTGCGGGGAGCAGCGAGCTGACCACCATCGCCAACACGCCGCAGGCGTACTGGATGGATAACGTCTCGTCCCCGAGCGTCGATGCCAAGTACATCAGCGCGGCACAGGCCTCCGGTGCCACACCGGTTTTGGCTCTCTACGCAATCCCACACCGCGACTGTGGCAGCTTCGCCGCCGGTGGCTTCGGGTCGGCCGATGCCTATAAAGGCTGGATCGACGGTGTCGCATCCGCGGTGGGTTCCGGTCCGGCGGTGATCATCCTGGAGCCGGACGCACTGGCCATGGCCGACTGCCTGTCGGCGGACCAGCGCCAGGAACGCTTCGGTTTGATGCGCTACGCCGTCGACACGCTGACCCGCAATCCGGCCACCGCCCTGTACGTCGACGGCGGTCACTCGCGCTGGGTGAGCGCCGACACCATGGCCGCCAGGCTCAACGATGTCGGGGTGAGCAAGGCACGAGGCTTCAGCCTCAACACCGCGAACTTCTTCACCACCGATGAGGAGATCGGCTACGGTGACGCGATTTCGGGAATGACAAATGGCGCGCACTACGTGATCGACACCTCGCGCAACGGTGCCGGACCCACCGCCGACGCGCTCTACTGGTGCAACCCCAGCGGTCGTGCACTGGGCACCCCGCCGACCACGGCCACCGGCAACCCGAACGTTGACGCCTACCTGTGGGTCAAGCGCCCCGGTGAATCCGACGGGTCCTGTGATCGTGGGGACCCGCGGGCGGGTACCTTCGTCAACCAGTTCGCGATCGACCTGGCGCGTAACGCGGCGCATTAGGAACCGGGCTATTTGCCCTTCCACTCAGGTGGACGTCGTTCGAAGAACGCTGAGATTCCTTCTGCCATATCCGCGGATCGCAGCACTGCCGCCAATGCGGTCTCGGTGTCGCTCCAGCCGGCGCTGTCGGCGTGGCTGAATGCCTTGTGTGTAGCCAGCAGGCTCTCTTTTACGGACACAGGCGAATTGAGCACTATCCGCTGAGCAAGTGCTATCGCGGATGTCAGGGCCGCGCCGTCATCGGTCACCTCGTTCACCAGACCGAGCTGGTAGGCGCGATCGGCTGATATCGGCTGATATCGGCTCGCCGGTGAGGAGTATCTGCCGCGCGATGTTCAGCGGCAGTGCGCGCTGTGCGCGAAATAGTCCGCCACAGGTGGCAATGACCCCCCGGCGAGCCTCCGGAAGCCCGAAGGTGGCCGACGCCGACGCCACCACCAGGTCGCAGGCGAGCACGATCTCCATCCCGCCGCCGAGGGCCATCCCCTCGACGGCGGCAATCAGTGGCTTGCGGCGTGATCGCCGGATCACTCCGTACTCCCCGCCGCGTTCGGTGCGTGGGCCGGAGGACTCGGCGAGATCGGTACCCGCACAGAATCCCTCGCCGTAGCCGGTGAGTATCGCCACCCACAGGTCGTCATCGTCTTCGAACTCGTTCAGAGCGGCGTCCAGCGCCAGTGTCATTTCGGGGTTGATGGCGTTGCGCTTCTCTGGCCGGTTCATCTGGATCACGCAGATCCGGTCGTGCTTCTCGATCGTCACAGGCATACCGCAGAGCATGGCCGATGGCGTGCGGCAAGTACATGGAGCGGTCTAGACGTGTCGGGCGCGTGTGTCCGGGTGGTCGATTCCCCACGAGATGATCCGGTGCGGTGTGATGCGGATGATGTCGCCGCTCAGCCCGCCGTCGGTGCTGCCGTAGCCCGACAGCACCTCCACGTGCCCACGGACCTCCAGGCCGTGGGCACGTGGAGGTTTCACCGAGGCCACCTCATCGACGATGAAGGCCACCCGAGGATTGCCGATCACATTGCGCCACTTTTGAGTTGACGCCAAGGCGTGACCGACGATCTCGATCGTCGCGCCGTCCGCACCGAGGTGTACACCGACCGGCCTGATCTGCGGATCGCCGTCCGGCCCCACGGTGCACAGGCGGCCGATGGGCTGTTGTCGCAGGAATTCCTGTTCACTTGGGGTAAAGGTCATATCGGGCCCTAGACCTTGCGGGCGGTCACGAGATGTCCGGGCAGCCGCACGCCAGAATGTAGAACGAGGCGCTGGGCGCGGCCGCGCGATGTGCGGACTGCAGGTACCCGTCCCGTAGTTCCGCGCGCAGCGCGTGCAAGAGGCCACTGTCGAAGATGGTGGAGAATCGGCCGTCGTAGCCGGTGAACGAGCTGATATCGGCCTGTTGAAACGTCGCGGTGCGCAGGCCGCGCTCGGCGGCTGCGGCGGCGGCGGCCTCGACCGCGGTGGGGGTGAGATCGATCCCGACAACGGTATGTCCGCGGGCGGCGAGGGCCAGCGCCAGTTCGGCGTATCCGCAGCCCGCGTCGAGCACCTCGCCGCGTACAACGCCGTCCTGGTCGATGAGTGCGGTGAACTCGGGCTGTGGTTCACCGATGTTCCACGCCGGCTTGTCCTCTTCACGGTAGGCGCCATCCCAGTCGATTACATGTGTCATCCGTCTGTCCCTTCGTGTCGATACTCTCGACCACAATAACTCAACGCTTGTCTACTTTTATTCCTGCGAGGATGTCCCTATGTCTTCACCTGCACCCGAGCGCAAGGGACAGCGGACCCGACAACGCATCCTGTCGGCTGCCCGGCAGGTGTTCGCCGAGGTCGGGTACGAGAAGGCCACGATTCGGGGTATCGCGGCCACGGCCGACGTGGACAAGTCGTCGGTCATTCAGTACTTCGGGAGCAAGAGCAACCTTTTTCGCGAGGCCGTCCATTGGCGAATCCCGGTAGACGAACTGACCGTGGAGGATCCCGCCGAAACAGCGGAGAACTATCTACGCGGCTTGCTCTCCGGATGGGCAGCCGAGCCGGATGGCCCCATGGCCGTGCTGCTGCGCAACAGCATGACCAGCGAGGATGCCCTGAAGTTGTTGCGCGAGCAAGTAACCGACCAGGCGGTGAGTTCCGTGGCGGCCACCATCGACCAGCCCGACGCGCGGCTGCGAGCGGCATTGTTGAGCGCCGTGTTGCTGGGTATCGCAAGCCAGCGTTATCTCTTGCAGATGCCCGATCTGGCGGCCGCCAGCGACGAGGAGATTGTCGCGCTGATGGCCCCATTGTTGACCGCCCTCATTTCCGGGGAAAACGCCTGATGAGGCCCCATAATTTGGGGTCTTCGCGAGATCAGTTAGCGGGCCCGATCGGCCGACTTTTTCGTTATCAAAACGTGGGGAACGCGTTACCGAAACAGTAAGCGCGCCCGCTACTTCGGGTGTCGACGCGTACTTACGATCACATCGTTCATGACGAAGTAGTCATCCCAGAGGGGTCGGGCCGATGAGGGCAGTTCTTCACATAGTTGTGGCGGTATCTGTTGTTGGAGCGACACTCGCCGGGCACGCTGTCGATGTCGAGACCACAGCCGTCAGCCTGCCGCTTGACGTGAGCGTCAGATCGATTGCGCCGGCGCCAGATAAGCCGGTAGGTATCGCGCACCCCGTGGTGGTGACATTCAAAGGTTCCATCGCCGACCGGCACGCCGCCGAGCGCGCACTGGCGATCACGTCGACGCCTCCCATGACGGGTAAGTACGAATGGCTCGATAACAACGTCGTGCAATGGATTCCAGACCGATTCTGGCCGTCGCACAGCACGGTGAAACTGATGGTAGGAGGCAAGCCCGTGGAGATTTCGACGGGTCCGGCCCTCATCGGCATCGCGAGCATTTCGCGGCATACGTTCACCGTGTCCTATGAAGGAGTGTGGCGGAACCCTTCGGAGGGAGCGGGATTGCCTGCGCCCCATCATCTTCCCCGGATGGGTGAGGAGGGGGTCTTCCCTGCCTCAATGGGCCGGCCGGAATATCCAACCCCCCTGGGGACCTACTCGGTCCTGGGGAAGGAACGCTCAGTGTTGATGGATTCCAGCAGTGTCGGCATTCCCGTGTCAGCTCCCGACGGATACAAGATCGACGTGGAGAATGCCGTACGTTTCACTAACCGAGGTCTCTTTGTGCACTCGGCTCCGTGGGCCGTGCCGGCGATGGGCTATGAGAATGTGAGCCACGGCTGCATCAGCCTGGCTCCGGCGGCCGCCGAGTGGTACTTCAACAACGTCAACGTCGGCGACCCGGTGGTTGTGCAGGAGTAACAGCACGATCTTTGAAACCTGCTGAGGCACAGATTATTTAGTAGACACGCAACTCCTGCAGGGCCCGTGCTAGCTCCAGGGCCGAAATAGCAATGATGCCGAGACTCCTTTCGGGAGCCTCGGCATCATTGGTGAATGGGATCTCGCGGTTAGTAGCCTTCTGGGCCGGCCGGAATCGGTACACCCGGTGTCGGACCACCCGGCACCGTAGAAGCGACGGGTACACCCTTGCCGCCAACAGGACCCGCGGCTATTCCACCGTCGAGAGGCGCCGCGGCCGGTACGACAGCGGGTGCGGCCGGAACCACTGGCGCCGCAGGGATAATCGGTGCGGCGGGGACGATGGGAGCGGCCGGCACGACGGGAGCGGCCGGTGCCGCGACAGGCCCCGGCAGAATCGGCACGCCGGCCACCGGCCCGGGTCCGGCGGCGGGTCCGCCGATCAGCGCACCCTTACCGGAGCTGCCGGCGCCGTCCTCTATGGTGTGCTGCGCGCCGATTACGGGGGCTGCGGTCGCGTAGGGGCTCAGCACTACGGCGGCCACGCCAAATCCCGCACCGGCAATTACTTGAATAACTACTCGATCGAAGTTGATCGCCACCGACCCGACTCCCTAGCTTGTGCGTGTAAATCACGCGGGTGAAATTCTCTGGTTGAACTTTATAGCGCTCCGGAAATTGGGTCCAGACGAGATCTGGCAGGTTATGAAGCTGATATGGAAAAAGGGCTGCGTCCGTGACTTAAGGAGTTTTGGGCCTCCGGCGCGCTTATCGCATTCTTATTGTTAACTGCCAGCTCAGAACGGGATTCTGGTTACGACTGATCGCTTGTTTCGGTGATACGTAACCGTGATGGGAACGTGTTCGTAACGAGCTTCTTGTCACGTAGGAATCTGCCTCGCGAATCGAGAAAATCCTCTTGTTGGCAATAAACGCGGGCAAGAAAGTACGCTTAAGTAAAGACGTGTAATAAGAACCGCATATGCAAATTATTGGCCGGAATTATGTATTGTCCATTACTCAAATTTGCGCGACTAATGCGTCGAGGCGAGTGTGGCGAGCCACTCAGCGCCGGTAGGCGCTCAGGTTGGCTGTCAGTTCGTCGAAAATTGCCTGGTTGAGACCGAATGCGACCTTCACCTCGTCGACGATCCGTGCCCGTTCCTGCGCATTCAGCCCCAGCTCATCCAGGCGGGCTCGGTAGGCGTCTTTGTAGGGCTTCGGCCGCATCGGGAAGTCGTAGAACGACAGCCCAGCCCCGCCGAGGCCGAACGCGCGGTCGAGCATGCGGCCAATGGCCTGGCCTCCGGAGAGGTCGCCCAAATACCGGACATAGTGGTGCGCCAACAGGGCCCCGCTCCAGTCGGAGCCGGCTACACGATCCTGATAGGCCTGCGCTGCAGCAGAATTCACCTGCCGGGACGCGCCGGGTGCCCAGTGCTCCAAGTCCGCGTTGAGCGCGTCATGCCGCTCCAATACCGGGTCGTAGACCGCCGCGACCAGGGGGTCGTCGCGATGCGTCCGCACGGCGTCTTCGATGGCGGTGTAGACCACCTGTAGTCGCAGCAGATAGTCGATGTAGCCCTCGCCGTTGACCCTGCCGGCGAGCAATTCGGAGAGGAACGGCGATTGTTCGGCGGCATCGTGTTCGGCGCGCGAACCATCGCGCATCGCCAGCGAGAGCGATTCGGCGGCTTCGGGAACCGTGGGAGAGCTGAGGGTCATGCGGTGGACTTCCTGACCTCGAGATTTACGTGACATCTTGTCAAGATGATATTGACAAGATGTCAGAAACCTAGCATGACTGCGCGGGGAAGTGGGGCCTACGGGGTTACGCCCAAGGCGCGCAGCACGAAGCGCTCAATCGCGGCGACCGGCAGATGCCGTGGCGCCAGGCATGCGTGGATCAGGGAAACCGTCGCGGTCTGGTCCTCGACGACGAAAGCCCCGGCAGCCACCCCCTCCGCCAGGATCTTGAGCAGCACTTCCTCGACGGCGACCACATGCTCCCGGATCGCCACCGCGGCGTCCCGGGACAATGCGCCGTACAGCTGGTTGCCCAACCCCATGTGGAACTGCTGGCCGGTTTCAAGTTGGTGCCGGATGTAGACGCTCAACCGCTGTGCCGGATCGCTGATACCGGCCAGCGCGGCGCGCAAACCTTCGAGGTAACGGCCCGTTTCATGTGAGGCGAATTCGACGATAACGGCTTCTTTGTCGGCGAAGTGGTGGTAGATCGCGGTGCGCCCAATACCCGCGGCGGTGGCCAGCTTGGCCATGGTGATGGCATCGAAGCTCTGCTCAGACATCAGATGAGCGAACGCCTCGAAGACCCGACGGTGCACCTGCTCGCGGTGCTCTTCCACGGAAGAGGCGCTGATCCTGGGCACGCCGCGACTCTAGCCCGGCGGGCTGAAGGTTCAGCCGCGGCGTGCCGCTTCACGCCGCGCCCCGGTAACAAGGCTTGCCATTGACTTACGCAGCACCCAGACGATCACCGTATCGGGTACCGGAATCGATGGAGTGGACTCCATCGAGTAGCGCACCGCCGTGCCGTGGGGGTGATCGGCGAGGGTAATGGTCCCGATATGCGAGCGCACCGGTAGGCCGGCAACCACGCGGTACTGAATGCGCTCCCCAGCAACGAGTTCGATGATTTCTTCCTTGACACCGACGGGGCCGACGCCGATGCGGTGAATCGCCCCGACGCCCTGCCGCTCGGTGGCGCCGGGGCGCACCAGCTTCACGGTGAAAGGCAGGAACTCGTTGTACCCCTCGCGGTCGGCAAGTAGTTCATAGACGGTGTCGCGTGGCGCTTCGAAGACCGTCTCCTCGACGTACTCAGCCATGTGATGTCCTCTCGTATCCGTTCAGTGTGTTCCGGACATGTCAGCGCTTTCGCACGCGCAACGCGTGTGAGCCCAATCGGGAGAAGCCTTTGACGCGCACGCCGCGCAGGTGACGCAGGGCGAACTCACCGTCGTCGCCCAGGGTCGCGGCCGCACCGTCGTCGAGCAGGATGGTTCCTGGCCGGGCCACGCCGGTCAATCGCGCCGCGACGTTGACCACGGTGCCGTAAAGGTCGCCGTAGCGGCTCAGCACTTGCCCGTACGCCATACCCATACGTATCTGGGGCATGTCCGGGATGGTTTGTGCGGCTTCGGTAATCGCGGTGTTCATGGCGACTGCGATCCGCGCGCCCGCGTCCGCGCTCGGCGCCGCGAACATGACTTCGTCGCCGACGTTCTTGATCACCCAGCCCCCGTGTGTGGTGATCGCTTCGGTGAGGGCGGTCTCGAATGCCTCCAGCAGATTGGCCAGCTCATCGGGATCCAGGTGGCGCGAGAGGCGGGTGTAGCCGACCATGTCGGCGAACCCGACAAGTAATTGTCTTGTGGTGCTACCAGATTCATTCGCTCGATGGAGCGCGGCGGCCAAGTGCCGCTGCCACGCGTAGTCCTGTATCGCCGTCAGTGTCGAGATGGTCTGCGCGGCGGCGTCGGCGCTGGACTTGGCCGTCGCGTCCCTCCCTTCCGCCGCGATGCGCTCTCCCACTACGCGAGTGAGCAGATCCGCCTGCCACTCGGCCAGTCGTGCCATGGCCTGCCCGAGCGTGCGGGCCGCGGCAATTTGGCTCTGCTCGTTGACTGCCGCCGATGTGCCCAGCGCCGAGAAGGTGCGGACAGCAGAGACGTCGGCGTCGGTGAATACCACCTCGTCGTCACTTTCGGCTGCCGCGAAGCCCAGTGCCACCCAGAGCTTCCGGGCGCGTTCGACGGGTACCCCGGACAGTTCGGAGACCTGCGAGCGGGTGTACTTGCGCGGGCCGCCGAGCAAGGCCCGTTCGAGCGCCGCGTCAACCACCTCGTTGAGCTCGCCAGACTCGGCCATCACGCCAGTACAGCACACCCACAACGCGGTGTTCGAGATACCTGACGAGTCGTCGACAGTGTCAGGGACCTTGACTTGCTCCCGGGAAACCCCGAATATCTGCACAGGAATTCCTCGATAGTGAGGCGAAGGGACGGCGCAATGAACTGGAACTTCTTAGGGCACAACTGGCGCCTCTTCGGCTGCCTGGCGGTCCTGGCCTTCGTGGCACTGCTGGTCTTCGCCACGTGCATGTTCGTGTACACCACGCGTCTCAGGAAGCAGACGGCATCGCCGCTGGCCGACAGTGTGGGCGGGTACCCGTTTGTGCTGAAGAAGGTCCGTAAACGTGAGCAGATGTCGGTGGAGGAACTTCACTTCGCCCGTCAGGCGATTGCCGACCGGGGGTCGTTGTGGGCGTTCTCCATCCCGGCCACCATTTTCAGTCTGGGCTGTTTTTATGTGCTCGGCAGTCTTGAGCAATTACACGGAGCCACGCCTTCCGAGCGAACGTTCCTCGGGGTGATTCCCATGATCTCGTCCATCAACATCACCGCGCAGGTGCTCCGGATGAGACGCCTGAAAGGGCGACTGCCGCGGGTGTCCTGACGACCACCTAACGGACATGTAGCGCGATAGAAGTTGACTCTCGCATTCCCAGGTTTGGCTGATAGCATTCTGCACCGTACTCATGTCAGCTTCATTGACATACGGGCGGCGCGAGGTCGGGGAAAGGTGGCCGGGTGAGTCCACGTTCGGTTGGCAGAACGGTCCTGGCGCGCGCGTGGATGCCACTGGTCGCCGTCATCGCGCTCGGCGTGGCCGGGGGATCGATGTTCAAGGTGCATGAATTGTCCGCGCCCGGCCCCGTGCTCACCGTGAACCCGCCGCAGGCGCCTCCGGAGTTCACCCCTAAGACGCTCACGTACGAGGTATTCGGTTCGGTCGGGAATGGCGGAATGTTGAGCTACATCGATATCGACGGTCATCCGCACCAGGTCGACTTGAGCGTGCTGCCGTGGTCTCACACGGAGACAACGACTCTCACCGTGGTGTCCGGCAGCATCTCGGCGCAGGTGCACGGAGGCCAGATCGGCTGCCGGATACGGGTGAACGACGTTGTCCGTGACGAACAGTCCGATGATCATCCGGACGCGAACGTGATGTGCAGGGTGAAGTCGGCATGAGCGAGCGTCAGGTCAAACGTCCCTTCGTTCCCCGGATGGTCCGCATCTTTGCGGTGCCGATCATCGTGTTCTGGGCCATTGTCGCCGTGACGACGAATACCTTTGTGCCGCACGTGGAAGACGTTGCGGCCGAGCTCGCCGGGCCGATGATTCCGCACTACGCCCCGTCGCAGCGCGCGATGTTGCAGATCGGCGAGAAGTTTCACGAGTCCACGTCCACCAGCCTGACCATGCTGGTGCTCGAAGCGGACCGGCCGCTCGGCGAGGCCGACCATCGGTACTACGACGAACTGGTGCGCAGGCTCAAGAACGACACCGCGCACGTCCAGTACGTTATGGATACGTGGGGGAAGCCGATCACCGCGGCCGGGGCACAGAGTCTCGACGGCAAGTCCGCGTTCGTGTTGTTGCGCTTGGCCGGTGATATCGGCCAGATGCAGGCGAACAAGTCCGTCGAAGCGGTCAAGGACATGATCGACAAGGACACGCCGCCAGCAGGACTGAAGGTTTATGTCAGCGGCGCGGCGCCGCTCGCCTCGGACACCTTGAGTGTCGCGAACTCCAGCCTCAACAACATCACCATCGTGACCATCTTCCTCATCATCTTCATGCTGCTGATGGTGTACCGCTCGGTCACCACCATGCTGGTGCCGTTGTTCGGAGTTCTGGTCGAGATGTTGGTGGCGCGAGGAGTTGTCGCCACTCTCGGACACTTCGGATACATCGAGCTGTCCTCGTTCGCCGTCAACATCGTCATCTCGCTGACACTCGGTGCCGGAACCGACTACGGAATCTTCTTACTGGGGCGGTATCACGAGGCACGGAACTCGGGATTGGATCGCGAGGACGCCTTCTACGCGGCCTACCGCGGCGTCTCGCACGTCATCATCGGCTCGGGCCTGACCATCGCGGGAGCCGGTCTGTGCCTGAGCTTCGCGCGGCTCAACTACTTCCACACCATGGGCCCGGCGGTCGCGATCGGCATGCTGTTGACCATCGCCGCGGCGCTCACCCTCGGGCCGGCGATGCTGCACCTGGGCAGCCTGTTCGGCCTCTTTGATCCCAAGCAGAGAGCCAAGGCGCATCTGTACCGGCGCATCGGGGCGAGCGTAGTGCGTTGGCCCAAACCGATTTTGGTGGCGAGCTCCGCAGCCGTGTTGGTGGGTGCGGTCTTCGTGCCGACCTACCAAGTGAGCTATGACGACCGCGCCTACCAGCCCTCGGATGCTCCCGCCAAGGAGGGATTCGCGGCGGCAGACAGGCACTTCCCGCCGAGCAAGCTATTCACCGAGATGCTCATGGTCGAGTCGGACCACGATATGCGCAACTCAGCCGACTTCATCTCCCTGGACCGAGTGTCCAAGAGCCTGGTACGGCTTCCCGGTGTCGCGATGGTGCAGAGCATCACCCGGCCCATGGGGCGCGCGCTCGAACATGCTTCCCTGCCATACCTGTTCACGACCCAGGGAAGCGGAAACGGTCAGCAGCTTCCGTTTACCAAGGCGCAGAACGCCAATACCGATCAGCAAGCCAAGATCATGGCGCACTCCGTCGCGGTCTTGCGACAGACCACCGACCTGACGCAAAAACTGGCGGACGAAATGCACAACACCGTCGTGACGATGGAGGACATGCAGCAGGTCACCCAGGACATGAACGAGAAGGTCTCGAACCTCGACGATTTCATGCGTCCACTGCGCAACTACTTCTACTGGGAACCGCACTGCTTCGACATCCCGGTCTGCTTGTCCTTCAGATCCCTGTTCGACATGCTGGACAGCATCGACAAGCTGGCCGCCGACATCAAGGATGCGGTGGGCTCCCTGGAAGTCGTGGACCGGCTGCTACCGCAGATGGTGGCGCTGCTGAAGCTCACCGCCAATGATCAGGATGCCTTGCAGGCGCTCATCGTCAACACCTACGGTCAGACGAATCTGCAGGCCACGGCGACGGACCAGACCTTCGACGACTTGATCAACGTCGGTAATGACTTCGACGCCTCGCGTAGCGACGACTTCTTCTACATACCGCACGAAGCGTTCGACAACGAAGACATCAAAACCGGGATGACGCTGATGATGTCTCCGGACGGCAAGGCGGCCCGGTTCATCGTCACCCATATGGGTAATGCCATGGGGCCGGAAGGTATTGAGCACGTCAACGATTTCCCCGACGCCATCACGACGGCGCTCAAAGAGACCTCGTTGGCCGGGTCGAAGGTCTACATCGGTGGCGCCGGGTCGAACAACAAGGACATCAAGGAGTACGCCGCCTCGGACCTGCTTATCGCGGCTATCGCGGCTTTCACCCTGATCTTCTTGATCATGATGGTCATCACGCGAAGTCTGGTGGCTCCCTTCGTCATTATCGGAACGGTGGCCTTCTCGTTCGCGGGGGCGTTCGGCCTTTCGGTGCTCATCTGGCAGCATCTCGTGGGACTACCCCTGCACTGGCTGATTCTGCCGCTGACGTTCATCATCCTGGTGGCGGTGGGTTCGGACTACAACCTGCTGTTGATTGCCCGGCTCAAAGAGGAGACGCACGCCGGGCTGAACACCGGACTCATTCGCGCACTGGGAAGTACCGGTGGCGTGGTGACGTCGGCCGGTTTGGTCTTCGCGTTCACGATGCTGGCCATGTTGTCCAGTGATCTGCGCACCATCGGTCAGGTGGGCACCACCGTCTGCATCGGTCTGCTGCTCGACACACTGATTGTGCGTTCGTTTATCGTGCCTTCACTTGTTCGGCTGCTGGGGACGTGGTTCTGGTGGCCGACGCGGGTGCTGGCCCGGCCGCCGCGGGAATCTGTACGTTCCTGACGCGTGTCCGTAGCCGGGTCCTGCGGCGCCATTGCCAGGTGCTCAGGCCGGTGAGTGCCAGCAGCAGGGGAGCCATCCCGAGGACGAACCACATCGCACGCCAGTAGCCATTGACGGCAAGGCCGAAATGGGCGGCAGGACCGGCCCATTCGTCGGCGATGGCGTTCGATGCGCTGGTGGGCTTTCCGCGCAGGACTTGCACATGGCCGGCGTCGTGGGCGTCCACACCGATGGATCGGTTCCCGTGATAGTTGAGGCTGTGCGCTCGCAGATCAATACCCTCGGGGTCTAGTAGATCGACCGTGTAGTACGGATTGTCCTCGTCGGGCATGCCGATCCAGGTCACCTCAGATCCAGGAAAGTGGCTCTCCGCCACGGTCATCGCGCGCTCGACGGTCACGTCCTCATCGCCCTGACCACCGGTAAAGGCCCGCTCGGAAGGTTGTCCGCCAGTCAACGAGTACCAGAGGTTGGTAATCCCGGGTGCCTCGAATTGCAGCCCGGTCACGGCCCAGATGAGCAGCGGTACGGTGGCAACGATGCCGATGACGGCGTGCAGATCGAAATCGCGAGCGAACCGGCCCGAGGACCACCGGACGCGAAGAGCGTTGCTGAGCTTACGGATTGCCTTCCACCAGATGAATGGTGCGGGAATCACCAACAGCAGCAGGACGACGGCTGCGAATACCAGCAGCGCCGAACCCCACGACAGTCCGGCGAATGCGCCCAGTTGTGCCAGCGGACACGGCTGCGCGAGGAAGAGCAGGTACCCGCTGTAGCCCTCGCAGGTGAACCCGCAATCGTGCATGTTGACCAAGAAACCCAGTGTGCCCGCGCCAAGATCGAGCCGTCCGTTGAGAAGACCGGTCCCGGCATCGACGAAGAACGTGTCCTGCGTTTCCGAGGACGCGCGCAGTAGGTACACCCCGTCCTTGAGAGATGCACTCGCAAGTTGCAGTTCAGGGTAGTGCGACTGTACTTCGGCGATCGCCTGAGTGAAACCGGCCGGGTTGTCGCTCGGTGTGGTGTGGAACATCTCGGGGTGTAGTGCCCGGACCAGTTCCGGCTGGTAGACGAGGAGGGCGCCGCTGGTACTGACGATCACCACCAGGAGTCCACAGACAAGGCCGATCCAGCGATGGCTCAACACCAAAGCGCGTCTGGTTCTCAACGACACCCGCCGCACGCGGAGTAACGCTAGCGCCGTGGGCCGCGCAATTGGGGCCTACGTCTGCGGTCTGCGCAGGATGGTGACGGACTCGTTGATCTTCTTGAACTTCGAGAAGGTTTCGGTCGGCACGCCGAAGACGGCCGCCAGCACGTCGGGTGGCAACTTGGTGATCGAAGCGCCAATTCCGATGTCGTCCTTGCCTTCCGCTGTACTGGCGTTGAACACAATCAGTAGCTTGAGGTCTTCGGTGCCCTGGTTCTCGAAGTAGTGCAGCGATCCCTGGGGCGCGAAGACGACATCACCGACATGGGCGTCGAAGGTCTCGGAATGCCCCTCCGGATCCAACAGAGTCCACTTCGCCACGCCACTGGTGATGACGTTGATCTCCCAGGCGCTGGGGTGCCAGTGCGGTTCCCGGATTCCGCCCGGCTGCAAGGTCACCATGACGATGCTCGCCTGCTGTCCGGTGAGGATGGGGAAGTTGCCCTCGTGAGCCTGGCGTAGGTCGCCTCCGTCGAAGGTTTGTGGCGTCAGCGCGCCGAGGTGAAACAGATGCGGCTGTGCGGTGTTCAGCTCGGCGGGGATGCGGGGATCGCCGAAGCGGGCGGCATCATCGGTCACGGTCACGTCCTCTGGTTTGTCGTGGGAGCGGGGGGTCGAGAACGCCCAGTCAGTGCCGGCACCGGCACCGGCAGCGGCCGCGACCCCCGCGACGCCGACACCGCCGAGCACGGTGCGTCGATTGATTGGCTTCATAACCCGACGGTAAGACCGGCAAGACTGATTGCAAAAGGCGATAGAACCGATTAATTAAAACGGAAATCACGTTTAATCAGATGGCTGCGCAAGCACCGCGCCGCCAAGCCACCGTCTGAGGAAGCGGCGCAGTTCATCGCGAGAGCGCGTAGCCTCATTGGGGGAGACAAAGAACGACAGCATGATGCGTAGCGCGAACTCCACGAGCCCGCGTTTGGCGTCATCGTCGTATCCGTACCGATCCCAGTCGACGTCGAACCGGCCGAGCATGCGTAGGCCGAATGCCTGTGCCTCATCCGACGTCATGTCGCTGGTGTGTGAATGCGCATACGGTTCGGACATCATGATGCCCAAATGCGGTGTGCGAGTGACCTCTTCCAGGGTGTAGAGGACGCCTTCGGTGAGTGCCTCGGCGGGATCGGTAATGCCGCGTACCTCTTCCGCTAGCCGGTCGAGGAAGCCGTCGACCGACGCAAGGGAGGCGGCGTGCATCAGTGCGTCGGCAGTGGGGAAGTACCGATAGACCGTTTGTCGAATGACGCCGAGTTCGGCCGCCACGTCGGCGAGGCTCACGGCCCTACCGGTTTCGCCGATCAGCTTCACCGCCGCGGCGACGATTCGTTCGGAGGCTTCCTGGTCGCTGCTGGGGGGTTGACCGTCCCACCCCCGCCTACGCGCCATCGCTGAACTCCCCGGCCGCCGGCATCTATGCAGCATATCGCCGTTGACATCGGCGCTCATTCCAGTAATCATACGGATCAACAACAGTCTGTCTTATTGTATGTTCAAGCGAGGTGCCTCCGATGACCGAACTCATCGTGCGCAAGCTGCGGTTTGCGTTCGCCGACCACCACGTCCCGTTCCTGTGGAACGAGTCCAACCCGGCTTTTTCGAGCATGGCCAACGCGGTTTCCTTCCTGGCGATCGCATTCGAGAAGATGATCGGCCAGATGATCCCGGAGGCCATGCCGTTGATCACCGATCCGGGGATCGCCGCGGAGGCAGAGGCGTTTGTTCGGCAAGAAGGCCAGCACTCCATGGGCCACCGCCAGCATGCTAAGGGGCTGATCAAGAGTTATCCGGGGCTCAAGGAGACCCTGGATGAGGTGATTGCCGCCTTCGACGACCTGACCGCAAACAAGCCGTTGAAGTACCGGCTGGCCTACACCGCCGACCTGGAGGCGACGTTCACGCCGGTCTTCAAGCTGATGCTCGATCATGACGAGACGTTGTTCGCGCCCGGTGACGATCGCGTTGCCTCGTTGTTCCTGTGGCACTTCGTCGAAGAGGTAGAGCATCGCAGCTCGGCGTTGATCATCTATGACGCGGTGGCCGATGATCCCTGGTATCGCATGCGGGTGGCGCCGTCGATCTTCAAGCATGTGTGGGCGGTGCTACGCATCGCCTGTGAAGGCTTCAACAAGCACGTTCCCCTTGAGGATCGCAAGATCGACGCGTTGTCGATGTTCGGTATGCAGGCGCGTAAAAAAGCTTTCTTACAACGCCTCTCGTTCGTGGACGCGCCGTACGACGGGCCCATCGAGAACGCGTTCAGTCAATTGCCGATGCGGGAGGTGATGGTGGCAATGTCGGGAGCGGTGCGCAGTCAGATTCCGGGCCACAATCCAGCGCATGAGAGGCTGCCCGCGCTGGCCGACGAATGGTTCGCCCGGTACGAGGCAGGTTACGAAGTCACGCAGTGGTATACCGCCGACCGAGCGGGACGGGTGCGAGTCTGATCATGTCTGATCTGTGTACGCCCACCTTCGCCGATCTGGCGGCGCGGCTGGGATTTTCGTGTGACACCGCCGTTGGTGTCGCCGCATTGCGCAGCCCGTTCGCACTCGAGAACTGGACGCTGCCGGTCCTGGAGCTGACGGTGATCGCGGGAGCCCTTTTGGCATTGGTGTACGCGATCATCCGGCTGCAGCGCCACAACGATCCGACGAACATTGTGGTGTGGTCCGGAGCGATCGCCTATCTGTTGATCATCGAGCCGCCGCTGTACTTTCCCGGGCCGTTCGGCATCAGTGAGCACGTGGACACGATGTTCGCGCACAACGTATTTACGGTGGACTTTCTCTGGGGCCGGCTACCGCTCTACATCATCGCGATCTACCCGATGATGGCCACCGTGGCCTTTGAGATTGTCAGGACACTGGGGGTTTTTCGCCGCTATGGCGCTCTGGCCGGAGCGGCCTGCGTTGGTTTGGTGCATCACGTGTTCTATGAGATCTTCGACCACCTTGGCCCGCAATTGCGTTGGTGGGAATGGACTCTGGACAATCCGATGAACAAACCGTTCTTCGATTCGGTGCCGATGGGTAGTGTCGTGGTCTTCGCGGCACTGTGGCCGATGTCCCTGGCATTGTGTGCACAGCTGTTTGTGGGCCGCCACGTGGACGAAGGCCGATCCTTCACTGCCGGTCAGATCTGCTGGCGCACAGTGTTTATAGGCGTTCTTGCCTCGATCGGTACCGCGGTGCTGCCGCTGCCCGCGACCATCGCCGGTGCGGTATCGGGCAGCACCACCGTGGTCGGCGTCGTGTACGCGCTGGAACTGATCGTGCTGGTGGCGGTGGCGGTGCCCGTGCTCGTCGCACAGTGGCTCGCTGTGCGCCGCGACGGTGCGGACGGCTACACCACGCATCCGGGCATCCTGATCTACGCCGGGGTCTATCTGGCGGTGATGACGCTGCTGTGGGCCACCGCGCTACCCGACTACTTCGGAGCAACGAATGGCGTTACCGCCAAGGGGGATCCCATCGGCAGTCTGTGGTACGCCGCGATGTGTCTAGCCGTCGCCGCGGCGTGCACCGCCGCCGCCTGGACTGTCATCGCACCCATCCGTCGAGATGACATGAGCCGGCGGGTGCGCACAATAGTGGTCAGCACCGGCGAATTCTAGAGCCAGCCTGGTCAATTTCGCAGTTCCACGTTGTCCAAAGCGGCTATGGCGTACCGGATGCTTTCGGCTCCAGACTCGGTGAATGCGGATGGCATCGACGCACCCGAATGCTTGCTGGTGGTCTGGGGTAAGGCCGTGACACGTCCAAAATTTCGCGGCGCGGAAGCGCGGTTAGATGAGCTGGAGTGGCAGGTCAATGCGGTCTGTCGCGGAATGTCGACGGATATCTTCTACTTCGCCGAAACGCAGCGCGGCACCTTGCGGAAGCAGTACGAGATACAGGCGAAACAGATCTGCAACGAGTGCCCGGTGCGAATGCCGTGTGCGGCCTATGCCATAAGAACTGATGAACCGCACGGTGTTTGGGGTGCGATGACAACGCGCGAGCGCCGAATAGCTATGACGCGGTCACAGCGTAAGTCCGTCGCAGCGGATCAGCTCACATCTTGATCGACGGCAGCAGCCGCGTCAGATTCCAGAGCTGATTGCGTCGGGCGGAGAGGCTGGTGATGAGCAACCCGCCAATGAGAATGAACAGCAGCGTGATCACCGCCTGCCATAGCCTGCCATCGATGCCGCCCAGGATCAGCTGACGTAATCCGTCGACGCCGTACGTCATCGGATCATATTTGTGGAGCACCTGGAATGGTCTCGATGTCGTCTCTACCGGATACATGCCGCCGGCGCTGACCAGCTGCAGCATCAGTAGCGCCATGAGCAGTACGCGCCCAACGGCCGGTCCCACCAGTGCATTGATTGCCTGCGTTGCGGCGACGAATGCGAAGGACACCAGCACCATGAAGGCGAGCATCGCGACCGGGTGTGCGGCGTGCATCCCGAGCGCGAACCGCACCACGCAGTACAGAATGACTGCCTGGAAGATCCCGATGGTGGCGGCGGGCAGATAGCTGGACAGCGCCACCCGGATGGGCAGGACCTCCGCCGCAATGGCGCGGGTCTGCAAGGGGCGCAATATCATCCATAGGACTAATGCGCCGAAGAACAATGCGAGCGTGACAAAGAACGGTGCCATGCCGGTGCCGAAGTTGGGCGCGGCGTTCTCGTGCGAGGTCTCCAGATGAACCGGACCGCCGATGGTATCGGCGATGGCATCCTTCTGCTGAGTGTTCCAGGTGGGCACCTGCTTGGCGCCATCGGCGAGCTTGGTCGCCAATTCCGCTGAACCGGAGCGCAGCTGCGCGGTTCCCGACTTCAGTTGTTGCGCACCGTCATCCATTTGGGCGATGCCACTGGCCAACTGTGCGTTTCCGGTGGCGAGCTGCTGAGCGCCGTTTCGCATCTGGTTGAGCTTGTTGGTGAGCTCCTGTCCCTTGCCGCCGACCTGATCGAGCGCGGACTTCAATGGACTGCCCGGCCCGCGTAGCGTCTCGGTCATCGCGATGGAAGCATTCTCGGCATCGCTCAGCTGCTGGCGGACCTGAGGCGTGAACTGATGCTCACGCAGCTGATCCTGTATCCCGCGCAACGTATTGGCGGCCGGATCCTGGCGCCCGGCAAGCTGATCGATCACCGCGGTGAGCGCGTTGGCGGCGCCGTCCTGCGCCTTGGCGATACTGTCGATTTGATCGTTGGCCTGCCGGAGCGCGTCGGTACCCTGCTGCAGTTTGTCGGTGCTACCGCCGATGTTCGAGACCGCCTTGGTCACCGTCAACAGGGGGTCGGTGGCCTGGTTGATGCCGTCGGAAAGTTGTTTGGCTCCGGTGGCCAATTGCGCCGACCCGGGCCGGGCGGTGTGTAGCCCGGCGGCGAGCTGACCCGCGCCATCATCGATCTTGGCCGCGCCATCGGCGAGCTGTCGAGCACCGTCGGCGGCCTGCTGGATACCCGCACCCGACGAAACCACCACGGACAGCACCTGATTCACGGCCTGGCCCGAGATGCGTGTTGATACGGCATTGAGCACCTGGTCAATTGCGGTGCGACCGATGCTGGACGAGATGTAGTTGTTGGCGTCGTTGTAGACGGCAACCAGATTGGCTTGCTTCGGTTCTCCGGTCAGTGGCGAGGCGATGGCCTCGCTGAAGTCCGGTGGCAGTTCCAGCATGAAGTAGTAATTGCCGTGATCGACCCCGGTGCGTGCTTCGTCGAGACTAAGGACGTGCCAGTCCATGCTGCCGTCGGCGGTCAAACTCTTGGAGATCTCTTCGCCGATGTTGACGTGCTGGCCCGAGACGGTGGCGCCCTTGTCGGCGTTGACCAGAGCCACGGGCATCTTGTTGACGTGGCCGAATGGGTCCCAGTACGCCCACAGATACAGCGCGCCGTACACCAGCGGTAGCAGCATGAGGACCACGATCGCGGCGCGGGTCATCCGGCTGCGGCCGAAACGCTTTATTTCTGAACCAAATGCGAGCCCAGCGAGCATGGGTTAGTCCCTCCCAGTGAGGATGCGGTGGTCGTGCAAGTCGTGAACGGGTGCGTCGGCACCCAGAGGGTTGGTCACTCCGACGATGACGGTGCGGCGCTCGGCGAGTACGCCGAGCCGTTCGACCGCCAGGGTTCGGCGCGCGTTATCGCGGACCTGCTCCAGGTCACCGACCACCAGAATGGGCCGTTCCGAGAGCAGCGCCAGCGTGATGCGCAACAGAAACAGATCCAGGTCGGACAGTTCGACGATGAATGTTTCGTTCTTCGGCGGCGGGAGCTCACCGAACACCTCGTCCAGCTTGTCGCGCCCCGTATCGGTCGAAACACGGGAGAACCACGGTGCCAGCCAGTTGCGTTGTTCGGCGAGCACCGTCCGGACCGTCACCGTCTCTTCGAGCTCGTCGATATCGGCGAACGCGGCGATGGCGCCGTGCCTGCGGATCGCACGCGGCTCGGTATCACCCATCACGCTGACGGTGCCGTGGCTCGCCTTCAGCCGACCTGCAAGCGTGAGTAGTAAGCAATGCTGTCCCGGACCGCCCGGCATTTGGATGGCGTGAAAGCCCGAGGTCAGTTCCAGGTTGATGCCCGAGAAGAGCGGACCGTGCTCGCCATCTACACCGAGGTCGGCCGCGGTGATCAGCGCCGGAGCTGTTTCGCTGGGCTCCTCGGATACGGCGATATCCGTTTTGTCCGGAGTGGCGTCCGGTTCGTCCTGTGCGTTCACGGTTGCTCGTTTCAGATCGCGGACTGAGACGTCCATTCGATCAAATATCAGGCTGGCTGGGGTAATCAGTGTGATCCCGGATGTTCGCGCCGATCTCACGTTCTCGCGTGCCTGAGCGTCTTTCCGGTATGACGACATCGATATGGCATTCCACGCTGGGCACGCTCACGCTGGTGCGCGATGTCGAGGGCTTGCGTGGAGTCTATTTCCCACACCACTGGTACCGGTTCCCACACCACTAGTACAGGCCGGATCCTGCGACGTTTGGCCCGCATCGCGGCGAGGGGTTCGACGATGTCGCTCGTCAGCTGACCGAGCATCTGGACCTAGTGCCCGCACGGTGACCCGCTCCAGCTGAACGTGTGGTCTCTGCTCGACCGGATTCCCTACGGGCAAACCATCACCTACGGCGAGCTGGCAGCCCAGATCGGAAATAATGTGACGGCCCAGCAGGTCGGCGCGGCGGTGGGCCGCAACCCGTTGTCGATCGTGGTGCCATGCCATCGTGTGATCGGCCGTAACGGAAAGCTCACCGGCTACGCCGGCGGCATCGCGCGCAAGCAGTACCTGTTGGACTTGGAACACGGCAGGATTCGACAGCGTTCCGATCTCACGAAACCACGCGAACGAGCGTCTGCATAGTGTGAGTGCCCAGTGAGTACCGTGCGGAAAGCCAAACAACCCTTCGGGACCGTGGTCAGTGACCACGGTCCCGCGGTGTTGCGAGTGTGCCGAGCGATCGTCGGACCGATCGATGCCGACGACGCGTGGTCGGACACCTTTTTGGCAGCAATGAAGGCTTACCCGGATCTTCCGGTAGACGCGAATGTCGAGGCCTGGCTGGTGACGATCGCGCACCGCAAGGCAATCGACATTGCGCGAGCGCGGGCACGGCGAGCGATCCCGACCGATACCGTGCCCGAGACGTCGACAGCCCCTGCGGCCGAGCGTGACGATGATCTGGTAGAAGCCCTAGATCGCTTGCCGGGCAAACAGAAACACGCGGTTACCTATCACTATCTCGCCGGCCTGCCCTACGCCGATGTCGCTGCGATTCTCGGCGGCAGCGTGGATGCCTCGCGTCGCGCCGCGGCAGATGGCATCGCGGCGCTTAGACGCACGTACGCCCAGCATGGGAGATCACGATGAACGACACAGAATTCATTCACGACCTGGTGCGCGTCGCCGACGATGCCGACAAGCTGTCCGGGCTGCGGGCCCGGTTGGCCGTCGCGGCCGAGCGTGAGGGCATCCTCGATGTTGCCTACCGGGTACTCGACGCACCGGTCGGCCCCCTGTTGGTGGCGGCCACCGAGCGGGGCTTGATCCGGGTGGCATATGCCCGCGAGGACCACGATGCGGTCCTGCAGCAGCTAGCCGACAAGGTCAGCCCCCGCATCCTGCACGCACCCGGTCGTCTCGACACCGCGGCCCGTGAACTCGACGAATACTTCGCCGGTACCCGGCAGGACTTCGATATCCCCTTGGACTGGCGCCTGTCGGCCGGGTTCCGTAGCACCGTGCTGCACCATCTGCATGAGATCGGCTATGGGCGTACCGCGAGTTATGCCGCGGTCGCCAAGCTCGCCGGTAGCCCGAAAGCTGTTCGCGCGGTGGGTACTGCCTGCGCCACCAATCCGCTACCGGTTGTGGTGCCGTGTCACCGGGTCGTGCGCAGCGATGGCGCGATGGGCGGCTACCTGGGCGGGGTGGAGGCCAAGCGGTTGCTGCTGGATCTGGAGGCCGCGGCGTGAGCGCAACCCAGGCAGTGGACCCCTGGCAGGACGGGGTCGACGGCACCGACTGGAGCAGTATCGGAAGCGAGCTGGACGCCGTCTGCTGCGCGGTGACTGGGCAGCTGCTGACTCCGGAGGAAGCAGGCGCGATCGCGGGACTGTATTCCGATGCGGCCCGGTTCCGCTCGAAGGTCAATATGAGTCGGCACCGCTTCGGAGAGGGCGAGGACCGGTACTTCGCCCAGCCCTATCCCGAGGCGGTCGTCGCACTGAAGCGGGCGCTGTACCCCAGGCTGCTTCCCATCGCACGAGATTGATGGACCCGGCTCGGCCGACCGGCCCCGTGGCCCGATGACCTGGACCAGTGATTGCGCATGTGTCATGCCGCCGGGCAGAGCAAATCGACAGTAATCCTGCTCAAGTACGGGGCGGGGGACTGGAACGTGTTTCCGTCTCAAGTGGTTATCAACCTCAGCGATTCGGGCGTTGATCACACCGGCGGGGAATTCCTGCTCTACGAGCAGCGGCCGCGCGCCCAATCGCGCGGCACAGCCCTGACGATCCCGCACGGACATGGGCTCGTCTTCACCACCCGGGATCTTCCGGTGCGATCGGTGCGCGGCTGGTCGGCGGCACCGGTGCGCCATGGGGTATCGACGATCCGCAGCGGTACGTGGTGCACGCTCGGTCTGGTCTTCCATGATGCGGCATGACGGCATCAGCCAAGCGCTACAGTTTGATTGGCGTTGACGGGCGGCTGTACGCCAGTTCGGCACCGGGCACTTTCGGTGGCTGCGCGGTATGCCTTCCCCCGGCTTACAGCACCTGGAAGGTCAGAGGTTCCCGGAGAGATACGGATCCCCATCGAACCGTTCGCGGGTGACGAACTCTTCGACACCATTGCGCCGTAGCTTCGTCAGCTGTTTGATCGGCTTGCCGATGGGCAATACCGCGGCCACCGCGTGCGTATCGGGAATCCCCAGCAGCTCGCGCACTCTCGGCTCCTGCGCCACGGCCATGGTGGTGAGGGTGCCGCCGTACCCTTCCGCCCGCGCGGCCAGCAGGATGTTCCACACCAGCGGATAGATCGAGGCTCCGCTGATGACTCCAACGCGGTCCAGATCTTGATCCGTCGCGGCGATCAATCGCAGGTCTACGCACACGACGAGAACAACCGACGCGGTGCGCAGCGGTGTGAATACCGACTCAGGAACCGTAGTCGCGGCGATGGTTTCCGCGGTGGCCGTGGTGGGGCTCACTGGATTCCAGGGTGACTCGCCGGCTCCGATCTGTGCGAAGTAGCGGCGTGCGCCGGGTGTGGTCGCCTCGATGAGGCCTTCGCGCGTGTCCGGGGCCGTGACCACGATGATGTGGCCGGCTTGCCGATTACCGCCGCTGGGTGCGAACCGGGCGTTATCCAGGATCCGATCTAACACGTTGTCGGGCAGGGGTTCCCCGGTGAACTCGCGCGCCGCGAACGTGCTGCGCATGACGTCGTAGAGCTCCATGTTGTCACTCTAGTCAGGCGCGGCGGACCTGGCGTTCACCGTTCGGTGCCGCGGGCCGCCACCCAGGCAATCGCCGCCTGGGTCACCGTGACGTCGAGCTCCTGCGCCACGCCGCGCAATGTCTCGACCAGGGCCAAATTGTGGTTCAGATTGTCGTCGGTGAACCTGAGTCTTAGACATCCCTACTCGACGAGGCTTTGGGTGCCGAGCACGATCGCGAGCGCGAGCCGCTCGGCGTCCTCGGTTCCCGGTTCCGCGGTGTACATCATGATGCGCAGATCGTCCGCGGCGACGATCAGCACATCGCAATCCAAGGTGATGTGCCCGACGTCGGGATGATCGATGGTCTTACGCCGTCCCGGCTCGTGGTGAATGGTGAGGTCGCCGGATTCCCAGAGCTCAACGAAATATGGGCTCTGCGTGGATAATTCGTGGATCAGTTGCTTCAGGTGGTGATCGGCCGGGTAGCGGGTAGCGGTGAGGCGCAGGTCCGCGACGATCTGCGCCTGGAAGTTCGCGTGTTCCCGGGGAGTGTGTATTGCCCGAGTTCCGGGACCAATCACGTTGCGCCAAACACTGTTTCGCTCAATTCCCCGCCACGTTGTGGTAGGGCCCATGAGTGCGTCGTACGGTGCATTGGCCACCACGAGTGTCCACGTCGCGTCGAACACCGCGACCGGTGTGTGCGACAGGCGGTCAAGCAGGCGTTGCACGCTGGCGGTGATGCGCGTCGAGACCATGTCGCGGCCGGGTGTCGCGTGCCCGGCGAGCCGGAACAGCAGATCGCGCTCGCTATCAGAGACGCGCAGCGCCCGAGTCAGGGCCTCGACGACCTGTGCCGAGGGGGAGGTGGCCCGCCCCTGCTCCAGGCGGGTCAGATAGTCGACCGAGATCCCGGCCAGCCCCGCCAGTTCTTCGCGACGCAGCCCACTGGCCCGGCGACGGGTTCCAGAGGGGAGCCCAGCGGCCTCGGGGGCGACCCGGTCACGCCAGTGCCGCACCGTCCGGCCGAAATCCCATGACTCCACCCCACAACTATGCGCGTGCCCGATGATGTTGTCCTGGTACTGGCAGTCCTACGAAAACCGGACGACTGCCTGGGCTCCCGAAGAAGCCCAACACTGGGTGTCATGACAACGACATCACATGCAATCTCGTCGGGAGCGGTGCTGATTACCGGACCGACCGGAGGGCTGGGCCGCGCCGCCACACTGGCGATGGCCCGTCGGCCCGCGGACGAGCGGCCCGATCTGGTCCTGGTCGGAAGGCCGGGAGAGGCGCTGGACGAGGTGGCGGACGCGGCGCGGGCAGCGGGCGCGACGGTGTACGCGGTCGGGTGCGATCTGGCCCGGCTGGCCGACGTCCGCGAGGCCGCGCAGCAGGTCAGGGAGTTGTTGGCAACGGGTGCGGTGCGTCCGCTGCGGGCACTGGTGGCCAATGCGGGAGTCTCCGTGATTGACACCCGCAGGGCCTCCGCGGACGGATACGAACTGACCTTCGCGGTGAACCATCTGGCACATGCGCAGCTCGTCGGCGACCTGTCCGGCTCGTTCACGGCTCCGGCACGCGTCGTGCTATTGGGATCGAACACCTACCACCAGAACGTCTTTCGTAGGATCCTGGGCGTGCCGCCGGCGCACTGGCGTGATCCTGTCGAGCTGGCCCAGCCCGGTGCGGGCACCCAAGGGGGAGTGGCCTACTCGGATTCCAAGCTGGCCATCCTCTACTACGCCCACGAGTTGCAGCGCCACGCGCCTGCCGGCGTTCAGGTCTCGGTGTTCGAGCCGGGATTCATGCCGGGCACCGGCATTACGCGTGAGATGCCTGCGAGGGTGCAACGCATAATGCTTGCCGTGCAACGCATCCCGGGTGTTTCCACCCCGGTCAAGTCAGGTCCGATGCTTGCTTCGATTGCGCTTGACGATCAGTGGGCACACCTGCGCGATGGCGCGTTCGTCGTCAAGGACCGGGAACGGGAGGTTCAGCCGGTTGCGGTGGATCGCGTGCGTGAGGCCAGGTTGTGGGAAGCCACTGCCGAACTTCTCGGGGCCGCGGACCAGGACGCTCACTCGTGGTGATGTTCCAGCAGATCTGCCTGATTGATCTTGAATCGCGGCATGGTCAGCCATCGGCGGGTCTGCTCGCGTGCGCGACCGATGAGCTCGTCCGCATGGGAGAAGTCCGTCGGCGATGTGCGGACGGGGCACAATGCCGGAACCACCCGCAAATCGACACTGCTCTCGAAGCGTTTTACGTCGGCCACCAGCCGCTGGTTGATGGCAAGGGTCATCGCATGTAGCGCCATAGCCACTGCGCCTCTCGGTGTTTCGATCAGTGCGCAGGCATAGCCGGTGGGCAGCACCCAGATCTCCGTGGCGCCGAGCGCTACCGCATGCGAGAGCGGAGTGTTGTTGACCACGCCACCGTCCATCAGATCGCGTCCCTGAATCCGTACCGGCGGCAACACCGCGGGAACGGCCGCGCTGGCGGTGATCGCGTCGATGGCATCGCCCTGCGAGAGCAGGACGTCGATTCCGGTCAGCACGTCGGTGGCCACGACGTGCAGCGGAATCGGGGCGTCTTCAAGCCTGCGGAACAGCAAGTTTTCCTTGAGGAGGCGTCGCAGACCCGAGTCCGACACCAGGCTCTGCCGTTGGCCTATGAAGCCCAGAAACCCCACCGAGAGATTGGTCGGAAACACGTCCCTGCGCGACAAGGATCGCCACAGATCGGCGAGATCTTTGATGCCGTCGACATCGGGCCGTGAGGAGATCCAGCCCCCATTCAGTGCACCCACCGACGTTCCCACGATGAGGTCGGGAACGACCCCGGTCTCCGCGATGGCGAGCAGCATACCCACCTGGATCGATCCCAGGCTGGCGCCACCGGAGAGCACGAACGCCGTTGTCATGAAACAACACTAGCCACGTCTGCCGCCGTCACACGGACGCCGTGGAGGAACGCCTCGGCGAAAATCTTGCAGACCTCGTGTATGTCCGGAAATTCCAGTCCGAGCACTCCCTCGGCCGCGGGCCGGAAGGCGAAGTGCATGACGACGGGCGCGATCAGCTGCTGTGTCAGCACGGTCACCGGTAGGTCCCGAATACGCCCCGCGGCAATCTCCCCGGACAGCCACTGCCCGACGCTGGCGAGCATGCGCGGTGCGTTGTGTTCGATGAGCGTCCGCACCGAAGGGTCGGAGGGGCGGGAGATGATTTCGGCGTACATGGCGGGCATGACCCGGGGCTTTTGGCTGAAGGCCGTGGCGAGGCGTTGGTAAATGCGGTGGAGTTTCTCCTCCGTGCCGACGGACGGGTCCGCCACCGTGTCCTCTATGTCGACGATCGGTCCGAATCGGTCGAAGGTGGCACGCATCAGTTCGTCGCGGCCACCGAATGCCGCGTAGAGGCTGTGTACCGAGCAGTCCGCTGCGGTGGCCACGGCCTCCAATGTCACAGCTGCCAAACCGCGTTCGTCGATCAGCTCGGCCGCGGCGAAAGTGGCGCGGTCACGAACGGGCGCCCGCCCACCCGGGTCAACGCCTGAGTCTCGAACCGCGGCGTCCAGGGCGTGCCGCGTGCCGCCGAGACGGCGCAACAACGTGCTCCGGGACACTCCCGCGGCGCGGGCGACTTCGACCAGCGGGACGTCCGCGACGTCCTTGCCCAGTCTGTGCGCTGCCTGTAGCGCCGCATTCACCAGGTCTTCGGAGACGTGGATGCCTGCCTTTGCCGCGGTCACATCGTGATGATACCTATAGACATGGAACTCTGTTAAATGTAACCTGTGTTTGAATTTCAACACATAATGAATATATGAGAGGGGCGAGAAAATGGGCGAGAAGACGACATGTGTCGTGGTGGGTGGTGGTCCGGCGGGGATCTTCGTGGGTCTGCTCCTCGCTCGGGCCGGGGTAGAGGCCGTGGTGCTGGAGAAGCACGGCGACTTTCTGCGGGACTTCCGGGGCGACACGGTGCACCCGTCCACGCTGCGGCTGCTCGACGAGCTGGGTCTTTTCGAACGATTCGACAAGCTGCCACACACGAAGCTTCAGCGAATGAGGGTGACCAAGCTGGACGGTCAGCAGGTGGTGATGGCCGATCTGACCCGGCTGCGCACCCCGCACCCGTACATCGCGATGGTTCCGCAGTGGGATCTGCTGGACATGCTGGCCGAGGTCGGCGGCGAGGAACCGGATTTCGACCTCCGCATGAATCATGAGGTGACCGGGCTGCTGTGGGATGAGTCCGGCCGGGTCAGTGGGGTCCGGTACGAGAGCCCGGCGGGAATCGGTGAGCTGCATGCAGATCTGACGCTCGTCTGCGACGGACGCTGGTCCCTGTGCCGCCAGGAAGCCGGACTCGTTCCCCGCGAATTCCCCGTGGGCGCTGACATTTGGTGGTTCCGCGCGCCGCGGGTGCCGGGAATCGGTGAGGAGCTGGTTCCGCGTTTCAAGGACGGAAAACTCTTGGGGATCATCCCGCGGCAGGGCTACCTGCAGATACCCCAATTCATTCGCAAGGGAGACGACGCACGCCTGCGGGCACGGGGAGTGGAGACGTTCCGCCGCGACCTCGCCGACGTGGTGCCCGAACTGGCCGGCGTGGTCGACGAGATCGAATCCATGGATGAGGTCAAACTCCTGGATGTTCGGATCAATCGGTTGTCCCGCTGGTACACCGACGGGCTGCTGTGCATCGGAGACGCGGCCCATGCGATGTCGGGTCTGGGTGGTGTCGGCATCAATCTCGCGGTGCAGGACGCGGTCGCGGCCGCACGTATCCTCGCGGCACCGTTGCGCGAAAAGCGTGTTACCCGTGAGGACCTGGCCGCGGTGCAGCGCCGGCGCATGTTCCCCGCCGTGGTTACCCAAGCAGCGCAGATCTTGGCGCACCGATACCTGGTAGACCCGGTGTTCACGGGCGGAAAGCTCAGCGGCCCCGGTTGGCTGCTGCCGATCATCGAGCGCTTCGGGTGGCTCACCGTGATTCCCGCCTACTTCATCGGCATCGGTGTGCGGCCGGAACATGCGCCGGCCTTCGCCCGCCGGGCCGCGGCGATTAGGGCGTAGTCGTTCTGGACAGGTGTCCGGGTTTGAGCGATAGTGGCCACCTGTCTATCTGGAGGTTGAAGTGGCCGGCGATCAAATCTTGGTGACCGGCGCGTTCGGATTGGTTGGGTCGCAGGTCGTGGCGACACTTGCCGCCCAGGGTTACGCGGTGGTCGCCACCGACCTACGCACATCGGCGAACCTACGCAGCGCGGAACGTCTGCCCACTGGTGTTGAGGTGCGCTGGGTGGATCTCACGTCCGCCGCGGAAGCCGCGTCTTTACTTCGATCTACCGCACCCCGGGCAATCATTCACCTGGCCGCCCTGATCCCGCCGTTCTGTTACATGAATCGATCGCTGGCACAGAAGGTCAACGTCGATGCCACCGGACACTTGGTATCCGCAGCTTCCCAGCTGACGTCGCCGCCGCGATTCATCCTTGCCTCCAGTGTTGCCGTGTATGGCACCCGTAATCCCCATCGCGACAAGGGATTGCTGACAGCGGACACGCCAGTCAATCCGAGTGACCTCTACGGCGCCAATAAGGTGGCGGCCGAAGAACTCGTGAGGTCCTCGACACTCGAATGGGTAGTGCTGCGCCTTGGCGGGGTGTTGACGGCAGCGCCGCGCTGGAGCATCGATCCCAACTTGCTGCGGTTCGAGGCGGTACTTCCGTCAGACGGTCGTATCCAGACCGTCGACGTGCGCGACGTCGCCAGCGCCTTCTGCGCCGCGATCACAACAAGCCATATCGGCGAGGTGTTTCTCGTTGGCGGCGACAACTCACATCGCACGACGCAGTCAGCGGTCGCGTTCGACACGGCCGCGGCAATGGGGCTCGTCGGCGGAATCCCCCCAGGGCGCCGGGGTGATCCCGACGATGACGGCACATGGTTCGTCACCGACTGGATGGATACCGAACGCTCGCAGGAAGTCCTTGCTTTCCAGAGGCATTCGCTGAGTGCGATGCACGCCGAGACCAGCGCCACGGTGGGATGGAGACGCATACCCTTGCGATTGGCGGCGCCGATAGTCCGCGCGGTGTTGAAGACCCAGTCGCCGTATCGTGGGCTCGCTGGGCAGTTCGCGGATCCGTGGCGTGCGGTTCAACGGAGTTGGGGCGATCCGCAATACTGAGGCGATGCGAAAGGTCGATGGATGAGTGGCATTGAGCGGGTCGTGACTCGCGGAACCTTCGAACTCGACGGCGGCAGTTGGAAAGTCGACAACAACATCTGGATCGTCGGCGAGGGCGACGATGTGGTGGTTTTCGACGCCGCGCACTCCGCCGAACCGATCATCGAGGCTGTCGCCGGACGCAACGTGGTCGCGGTGGTGTGCACCCACGGCCACAACGACCACATCACCGTCGCCCCGGAGCTGAGCCAAGCCCTGGATGCGCCGGTGCTGCTGCATTCCGCGGACGACATGCTGTGGCGAATGACCCATCCGGACAAGGAGTTCCGTAGCGTCGAGGACGATATGGTGCTGTCGGCGGGTGGTCTGGAGCTGCATGCCCTGCATACGCCGGGACACTCGCCGGGCTCGGTGTGTTGGTACGCCCCCGAATTGCGCTCGGTGTTCTCCGGGGACACCCTGTTCCAGGGCGGACCGGGCGCTACCGGCAGGTCGTTCTCCGATTTCCCGACAATCCTGCAATCCATTTCGGGACGGCTCGGCCCACTGCCCGAGGACACGGTGGTTTACACCGGCCACGGTGACACCACCACCATCGGCGACGAGATCGTGCACTACGACGATTGGGTGGCGCGCGGCCACTAGCGTGCGGCCGTGCGGAACCTGTCGCGGTAGGCCTTCGGCGAGACTCCCAGCTCGCTGACGAACACCCGCCGCAGCGTCTCGGCGCTGCCGAAGCCTGCGATCCGCGCCGCCTCGCTGACCGTGCTGCCCGCATCCAACGCGCCACGTGCCGCGTCGATGCGGACAAGCTCCACGTATCGTGCTGGGGTAGTGCCCAATTCGGTGTGGAAGAGCCGCGTGAGCTGGCGGGCGCTCAGCGCCGCCCGCGCGGCGAGCTTGGCAACACTGTGGTCGGCGCCCGGGTCTGCGGCTATCGCATCGGTCGCCGGACGTAGTGCGGAACCCGCGGGCGGTGCCGACTCCACGAGCACCGAGAACTGGGATTGCCCGCCCGCGCGTTTGAGGTAGACGACGAGAGACCGCGCGACCTCCCGCACCACGTCGGATCCGTAGTCTTCCTCGACCAGAGCCAATGCCAAATCGATGCCTGCGGATACTCCGGCCGAGGTGAAAACGTTTGCGTCCCTGACGAATATCGCGTCCGGTTCAACGCTGATGTTCGGGAACGCACGTTGCAGTAGGCCGGTGTGCCGCCAATGTGTGGTGGCCCGACGATGGTCGAGCACGCCCGCCTGCGCGAGCAGGAAAGCGCCGGTACAGATCGATGCGATGCGGCGACAGCGGGGGTGTATCTGGGCCAGGGCATCCACCAAAGTGGGGTCGAGCGGACGGCCGATCAGCACATCGCCCCCCGTGACCAGCACGGTGTCGGGGGACTTGATGGAATCGACCGTCTCGGCGACCGCGAAGGGCGAGCCGATGGACGTCGCGACGTCACGGCCGTCGACCGAGACGACCACCAGCCGATAGTTGGCGCCGAATCGGTTGGCCTCGGCGAAGACCTCAGCGGGTCCGGCCAGGTCCAGCAGCTTCATGCCGTCGAACACGACGATGGTGACGAGCCGCTCATCGGACATGCCCTCAGGATCGCAGATGCGCGCTCGTACACATGTCCGGATTTGTGGGATTGACGGCTGTCTTGCACCTCTCTCCGGCGGGCTTGGGGGCCAGAGACTGGTAAGCAACAGAGCTCCACCCATGAGTTGCATCAGATGAAGGACATGCCATGACCGAGATTGCCGGAGTCGAGATCCCCGATACCCCGCTCGTCCGCGAGATCACCGAGTACATCCGCGACACCGAGGATGATCTGCTGTTCCACCATTCCCGCCGGGTGTACCTTTTCGGTGCGCTGCAAGGTCGGCGCCGCGGCCTGAAACCGGACCTGGAGCTGTTGTATGCCGGTGCGATGTTCCATGACATCGGGCTCACCGACGGCTACCGGAGCTCCCAACTGCGGTTCGAGGTCGATGGTGCAAACGCCGCCCGGGAGTTCCTGATCGAGCGTGGGGTAAGCGCCGAGGATGCGCAGAACGTCTGGCTGGCCATCGCGTTGCACACCACGCCGGGTATACCGGAGTTCCTCAGCCCGGAGGTGGCGCTGGTGACCGCCGGTGTCGAGACCGATGTGGTCGGCATCGAGCGGGATGCGCTGTCCAGCAGGGATCTAGATGCGGTCGTCGCCATACATCCGCGGCCCGATTTCAAGAACAGGATTCTGCACGCCTTCTTCGAGGCCAACCGGCATCGGCCGCGCAGTACTTTTGGCAACGTCAACGCTGACGTGCTCGCGCACTATGACCCCACGTTCGTCCGCGACGATTTCGTGGAGATCATCCGCGGCAACAGCTGGCCGGAGTAGATCAAGGCACATCAGAACGGTGGGGGATCCTTCGCGGCGAGCGCGGCCACGGCCGCCTCTCGTTGTAATCGTTCTTGGCGGTTGAGGTTTCGTTCGGACTGGCGGCGCTGGTCGCGTTCCTGCTTGCGCGTGCGTTGTCGTGTGATTGCCGGGAAGAGGAACCGGCTGGCGGGGGTGGTCGCATAGGTGTGCCCGGTGGGCGCCTTCCAGACAACGGTGCCGTCGGGCTCCTGGATCTCGGTCCAACCGCCGAAGGTTTTCAGGAGATGATGCTTGCGGCACAACGCCTTCAGGTTGGTGCCGGTGGTGAGACCAGCCGTGGCCCAGGGCACGGTGTGGTCGATATCAGCACGGTCGGCGCCGGCTTCGCAGCCGGGGAATCGGCACAGTTGATCGCGGGACCGCACAAACGCGGCAAGCCCGGTGGATGGTCGGTATCCGATGCTGTGGGAGTCGGCCAATGTGCGAGTGAGGGCACCGGCGGCCGTGGTGCGGGCCTGCTCGGCGGCGAGCACCCCGAAGCCCGGCACATAGGCGGGGAGATCGTCGCGTCCGTCGAGCGTGGATTGGTTGAGGACCACGGTGACGACCACCGAGACGTCTGCCACATCACGGCCGGTGCAATCGTGGTGCCCACAGGTGCAGCGCATTCGATCCAGACCGCGGGTCAGGGCGCCGACCGCATCGGCGCGGCGCTGGGCTTTGGTGCGCGGATCTGCCGGGCACACGCTGGCGGCTAAGAGATCGAGGCGCTTGTCCAGCGCCACAGCATGGGTGGCCTGCAGTGTGCCCCAGATTTCGGCGACCGGTTCTCCGTTACCGAGTGGACGGATCTCGATATGGCGGCCCTCGCTGGCGGATTTGTTGCGCCGCACCGCGTCTTGATCGAAACGAAGCACCAATGCATCGAGCGCCGCGGTGATGCGTCTCTGTGACTAGCGTGTCCAGCGGGGCAGGGCCTGCACGATAGCGGCATCCACCTGGGCTACCACGGTGTCGTCGTCGAGAAGTTCGGTGCGATTGACGATTAGTGCGACGGTCCGAAAGTCAAGATCGCCGGTGGCGAAACGTTCAGCGACAGCTCTGAGCCGATGCCGCAGCACCTGCGCATAGCGCATCTGGCTGGAGGCCAGCGCCTGCGTGATGCCCTGAGCCGCAGAAATTTCAGCGGCGACCCTATCCCAGCGATCCAGCGGGTGACGGTCACGCGCGTCGGGCTTGTCGAGGTCCGCATGCCGGTCTACAAGCACACCGATGGCGTCCAACCTCCGGGCACATGCTTGCGCCTCGGTGCGCTGCGCAGACGTGATCACATCGATCAGGTCGGCATCAGGCAATGTATCGAACATATGTTTGATATTAGTGGAACCTGTTGAGTTCAGCCCTATGCAGGACTGTCCTTGTGGATGGATCGCGAGTTGTGGACAGATGAAACCGGGCACCTCCGCCGACAAGGATGCTGTGCGGGTGGATACCGAACTACCGCAGCATGTTACCGATGCTGACGCGAGTCGGCTGGTTGCCGACCTGATCAACGATCGACGTGCTCGCTGCCGCTGATGTCGCCGAGGCCATTGCCTCCATTGCTTCGGTGCCCCGCCATGTCAACCTCACCGAGATCACCATCCTGCCCACCCACACGGGACGCCCATCTCCGCCGTCGTGCCGTGATGTCCGACTCTGTCGAGTCCGTGCGCCGCGAGCTCAGACAGCGCCGACAGTTCCGCCACCTGTTGTGCGGTTGCGGGAACGGTAGTCATGAGCAGTCGGCGGAGTCGGGGCATGCGCAAGCAGGCCGGGGTGAACTCATGGGCGAACTGTGCGTGGCCGAAGTCATACGCACATCAGTCACATGACTGATGTCTGGAACGGGCCTACGTCCGAGGCTGTTCAAGCGCCGGGGCGATAACAGACTGAAAAGCTCGCGAGACCGAAAAGGGATCAACATGGGTGAATACTCCACCGCGTCCGCCATCGTTGTCGGCGGATCCATCGGCGGGCTGACGACGGCGCTGTTGTTGCGCGACCTCGGATTTAGCGTTGACGTTTACGAGCGCACCGCGACAGCGCTTGACGGCCGGGGCAGCGGGATCGTCCTACAGCCGGACACGGCCCGCTGGTTCGTCGAACGCAGTGAACAAAGCATCGACGACCTGCGGACCTCGACGTCCTATGTACAGCATCTCGATGGCAATGGCGCAGTCGTGCACCGCGAGGAAGCTATGTGGACCTATACCTCCTGGGGCACCTTCTACCGGGCGCTGCTCGCCGACTTCGGCACCGAGCGTTACTACTGCGGTGAATTCGCTTGTTGATTCAGCCAAGACGACGACCGGGCAACCGTTCGGTTTGTCAGCGGCAAGACCGCCTCGGCCGATCTGCTGGTGTTCGCAGACGGCATCACCTCAGTGGCCCGTGAGCGTTTCGATCCCGAAGCCAGGCTCGAGTACGCCGGATACGTCGGGTGGCGGGGCACCGTCAGACAGGCGGACCTGAGCCCGGAAACCCGAGCCTTGATCGACGACGCCATCACCTATGTCGTCATCCCCAACTCACACATCCTGGTGTACCCCATCCCCGGTGAGGAGGGCCTCGACCCGGAACATGCGCTGATCAACTACGTCTGGTATCGCAACGTAGTCGCCGGGCCCGATCTCACCGAGATGCTCATCGATAAGCGCGGATTCACCAGCCCGGTATCGGTGCATCCGGGCCAGGTCCAGGACCGTTACGTGGAGGAGATGCGCAGTACCGCAGTCGATGTGCTCGGTCCGGCGGTGGGCGAGGCCGTGGTGTCCACCAAGGCGCCGTACCTGCAGATCCTTTCCGATGTGCGGTCCGCGCGGATGGCGGTAGGAAGGGTGGCTCTCATCGGTGACGCCGCGAGCGCCTCGCGGCCACATGCCGCGGCAGGGACAGCGAAGGCGGCCGCGGACGCCTGGACATTGGCTGCTGCGCTGCAGGATTCGGCCGGGGACATTCAGGCCGCGCTTGGCAAGTGGGAGCCGGAGCAGCTGCGGCTGGGGGAGGGTCTGCTCAAGCGCGTCAGAGACCTGGGCGAGCGTTCGCAGTTCGACAACACATGGACGCCCGGGGACCCGGACCTCCGTTTCGGGCTGTACGGCCCCGGTCGTTAATCGGCTCCTTCAGGAAAGGGAAACCATGTCAGACAGCAGCTTTCTTCGAGACCTCCCGCTTGCAGGTGAAGTGGTCGGCACGGATTTCGAGGGATGGTCCGGGGAACTCAAGGCCGAGTTCACAGAACACGCCCAGGACGGCCGCGTCGGATCGCGTCTGCTGAGCCAGAACGAGCGCGTCCGAGTATGGGAAATCAGGCTCGCCCCCGGCGAACGCTGGCACGCCCACCGCCACGTGCTCGACTATTTCTGGACCGCGGTGACGGCGGGAAACAGCCGTCAGCACACCTTCGACGGGACCACCCGCGAGGTGTCGTACGAGGCAGGGGAGACCCGCCACTACGACTTCGGGCCGGGCGAGTTCCTGCTCCACGACATCGAGAACGTCGGCGATGCCGAGCTGGTGTTCACGACCGTCGAGCATCTCGACAGCAACAACGCTCCGCTGGACGTCACAGCTATTCGATGACGTCGCGCAGCTCGTGCCGTCGGCTGACACCGAGCTTGGGGTAGACGTGATAGAGGTGGGAGGCGATGGTGCGAGGCGAAAGGTTGAGCTGATCGCCGATCTGCCGGTTGGTCAGGCCGGAGGCGGCGAGTCTGACGATCTGCCGCTCTTGTGCCGTCAGCGAGTCGAAACCCGCTGTGGTCCTGGCCGATTTTGACACGACTCCCGCCGCGCGCAGCTCGGCCCGCACGAGTGCGACCAGGGTCTCAGCGCCATGGCGTTCGAACACCGTCAGGGCCGCCGTCAGAAGTGGGCGGGCCTCTGCCGGCCGGCGCGCCCGACGAAGCCACTCCCCGTAGTGGAAACGCGCCCGGGCACGTTCCAATGGCCACTGGTCTCCGACGGGATCCTGCACAGCGAGCCGAAAATGGTTCTCCGCGTCCGCCGTCGTCGACACCAGAGCCATCGCCTGATGATGCAGGAGCTGAATCCGTGCGGGTGATTCGGAGTGCAGCTGTTGCCCCATGGCATCGATCAGTGGACGCACTTCTTCGGCGCGACCGCTTCGCGCGGCCGCCCAGGCCAGCTCGGCCATACCGCGGTGCGATACCACGAAGTGCGTCGGCATCCCGTCGGCATGAAACTGCTCACGGAAATGCAGGTAGGCGCTGTCGAAGTCGCCTTGAGCTAGCGCGGTCCAGCCGTGCGCCCGCACCAGCGCCGCGCGCGTCGGGCCCGACATCGCACCCAGCGAGGACGTCTCGACGCTCCGCAGCGTCGCGGCAGCATCGTCCGGGGCACCGCGATATGCGAGCAAGTGCGCCCGGCACACGGTCGTCTCGTTGTGAAGCAGTGCGAGATCGTTGATCTCGCACAGGTCGGCGGTGGTGGCAAGAAGCTCATCGAGTTGATCCCAGCGGCCGGTGTCCAGCAGAGCCCAGGCCAGCGGTGCCATCGCATAGGTGAAGCCGCGCATGCCGCCGGTGCTCTTCAGCGACTCCACTGCCTCGGTGAGATGGTAAGCAGCAAGAGCGGATTCCTCGCTCACAGAAGCCATCACACCTACCACCAACTGTCGGAAGGGTTCCAGATCGTTGGCTTGCGGTGTCAGCCAGTGCCGGTCGAAAGGAGCGGGCCTGAGGTGGCCGGGGATGGCGGTATCGGCGTACATGCCGATGTAACTGCGCTGCAGGGCAGCCGATCCAACCGGGAACGTGAAGAACTCGACTTCGCTGTCCTGAGGCTCGTAATCGTCGAAGGGAAGCCGGGGCAGCCACTTCTGGAGCGCCTCTCGATGGGTGATGTCACCGGAGTAGTAGGAGCAAGACGCGCCGAGATAGGCAAGCGTCAGAGCCAGCCTGCCCTCGGGCGGTGTCACGCCGTCCATACAGCGACGGATCAGTTCAAAGGCCTCGGTAGCCTGCGCCGCCTGCAGCCGTATGGAACCTCGCGTGAGCGAGGCGTAGCCGAGCACATCGGGATCGGATGTCACCTGAGATGCTTTGTCGCAGAGCGTGAGTGCCCATGCGGGATCACCGCCGAAGTTCGCGGCCGCAGCCGCAAGGGCGTAGCGGCGTGCGCCATCATCCCCGGCAACGCTCAGCTCACCGGCACGCCGCATGGCTCGCGCGATCTCCAGGTAGCCGCCGCGTCGTTGGGCCTGTCGCGCGGATCGTTCGAGTGCGGATGCGATGGATTCATCGGGTTCGGTGGCTGCTGCCGCCAGATGCCAAGAGCGGCAAGAATCCTCGAGGGAAGTTGACGCCCCGAAGGATAGGTGGGCGGCACGTTGATCGATCAGACTCGAATCGGTGTAGGCGAGTGTGCGAAGTAACGGATGACAGAACTTGACCCGCTTGTCCGAAGTAATGCTCACCAGCCCCGCCTCCTCGGCAGGCGTCCAGAGGGACAGGTCAGAGCCGTAGCCGGCGACCTGGGTGATGACGTCGACGGTTTCATAGCCCGATCCGGAAGCGCTGTACAGCAGAAGTTTTCGGGAATCGGCGTCGAGTGCCGCCAGTTGCATGGAGAAGATGGAATGCGCACCACGGAATCCGGGCATGCTGTTGGACCGGAACACCGTGGCACCGGAAAGTCCATAGAAGCGCGCCCCCTCTATCAGGGCCAATGGGTTTCCGCCTGCCCAACGGACCATCTCACCGCGGACACCCCGTTCGGGGGGTGGCGATTGAGCGTCGAGGAGATCGCTCGCCTCCCGATCGGTCAGCGGGGGCACGTCCAGGACGGTGATGACCGAGTCGAACCCGGACAGGCTCTCCCGTCGGCGGGCCGTCATGATTACCGACAGCGGTGTGCCGATGAGGCGCCGAGATATCGAGGTCACCACTTCTCGGGTGTCGCGGTCGAGGAGATCGACATCGTCGAGCGCGAGCAGCAACGGGCGTTTACGGGAGGCTGATTTCAGCAGCGCGAGCAGCGCCTGCCGAATGACGACCGGACCGCGCGGTGTCGGTTGCGTGCTCACCCCCAGGATGTCGTTCAGGGTGTCACGCAGGGGGGTGGGCAGCTCTTCGATGTGGTCATGCAGGGGCCAGATGAGCTCGGTCATTGACGTGTAGGCATGGAACAGCTCGGGCTCGCCACCGGCGGTGAACAGCACCCGGACCCCACGCTGGGCGGCGGCTGTCGTCGCCTGCAATAGCAATGTCGACTTGCCGATACCGGCTTCGCCGACCAGGAGCACCACATTGGGTGAGTTGCCCGCACTGGTGGCCACGCGCGCGACCGTGTTTCGCAGGTCATCGCGTCCGATGAACCGAGAAGGGTGAGTGGGAGCAGCGGTCATGGCGTTGCGATGGTAGCGCCATCAGCACGGCTCGATTGATTTTTCAGTGCTCTGTATGCCGGGCCATGCGGTGTGCACCTCGGCGACCGGTGCCTTGGAGGCGGCTCCGACGAATCGGCCCGGCTGCACCTAGACGATCGCCGAATCATATTGTGGGGCTGAAGCATACGTCGCCGCCGCGATGGCGTGAATACGCGGCGGCCGTGACATCATCGCGCCGTTCTGGTGGCGTATCTGGCCGTGAGGGGCATCGCACTGCCGCCCGCAGCTTCCGCGATGAGCTCTGCGGCGATCGACAGGGCGATGTGCGGTGCCAGGTGGCCGCCCAGATCCAATCCGATGGGTGCGTGCAGCCGGGCCTCCTCGGAGGCCGGTAAACCCCATTCCCGCAGGGCACGCCTCCTTTGCGCGCATCTCGCTCGGGATCCCAAAGCTCCCACGTATCCAGGCTGGTCACCGTTCGGCCACCGGCGTGAGTCAAGCGCCTCCAGCAGCAGCGGAATCGAAAAACGCTCCTCGTGACTGAGGTCTACCACGGCGGTGTCGGCAGTGACCAGGCTTTCCGCGCGTTGTTGTCGCAGGTAGCGGTCCGGCCAGTCTGCCACCAACTCGGCTTCGGCCGGAAAGCGATCAGGGCGCAAAAAGGTGGACCGGGGGTCACATACCGTGACGGTATAGCCCAACCGGGGCGCGAGGTTCGCGAGTTCGACGGCAATATCGCTTATGCCGAACGCCAATAGGCGCTTGGGGGCCTCGTACCGTGTGCGGAACACGCCGGGTGCCGCTGGGCGCTGGTCTGATACCAATGTGGTGCAACCGTTGCGGAGGTCCAACTCGGTGTATATCGGTCGCCCGGCAGCACATGCGGCCAGGAGGTCGGGTAATTCGGGGAAGTGCGTGGGTGTGACGGGGTGGATAGCGACCATGAGCGCGCCCCCGCAGGCGTGCGGAGGTGAGACGACATCACTCATCTCCATTCGAGCCTCGAAGTGCACTGTGTGGCAGCCCATTTCGGAGAGCCCGTCGCGGTGATCGAGGAAGATCTGCTGCACGCGGGCGTAGAGGTCGGCCTCGACACATCCCGGCGACACGCTGCCAGCGACTCCGCCCTTTCGATCGAAGGCCATGATCGATCCCGCCGGATAGTGCGAACGCGCGGGCGCGTCGATGGCGCTGGCTGTGATGACGTCGCCACGCTGGCAGTATCGATCCCAAATCCATTGTAGAACTGCATGGTTGATCATCATGTCGCGACGAGGGCGTATTCCAGAGCGCGAAGCATAGCGTGCTTGGCAAGGTCGATCTTGAACCCGTTCTGGCGCAGCGGTATGGCGCCGTCGAGTGCCATTTCGGCGGCCGCGCGCAGGCTCGCCGGGTCGCCACGGGTACCAATTAATGCCGACTCCGCATCGGGTACCCGCCACGGCATGGCGGCGACACCACCGAGTGCCATTGCCGCCGAGGTGATGACACCATCGCTGAGGGTGAGCCCCACCGCTACCGACACCAACGCGAATGCGTAGCTGTGCCGGTCGCGGACCTTCAGGTACCAGCCGTTGGTGTAGTGGCGGTATGGGGACAGCTCGACCCCGGTAATCAGTTCGCCGGGGCGCATCGAGTTGTCGCGCTGCGGGTCATTGTCGGGCAGGCAGTAGAAGTGGGCGAAAGGGATCCTGCGGGCGCCGGCGGCGGACTCGACATGGACGAGTGCGTCGAGAATCGCCAGTGCCACCGCCATATCGGAGGGATGTACAGCCACGCAGCTGTCGCTCGCGCCGAAGATCGCGTGTTCCCGATTGAAGCCGTCGCGTGCCGCGCACCCGGAACCCGGCGTTCGCTTGTTGCACGCCGGGAACGAGGCATCCATGTAGTAGGGGCAGCGAGTGCGCTGCAAGAGGTTTCCGCCGGCGGTGGCCATGTTGCGCAGCTGGGTTGTCGCGCCGGAGAGGATGGCGTGTGACAGCACGGGATAGTGCGACCGGACCAGGTGATGATTCGCGATAGCGCTATTGGTAGCGGCGCCGCCGATGAGCACGCCGCCGGCATCGGTGCGGAAGATCTCGCGGGTGCCTATTCTGCGTACGTCGACGACGGTGCCGGGTTCGACCACACCGTGCTTCATCAGGTCGAGCAGATTGGTGCCGCCTGCGTAGTAACTGGCGCCGTCGGCCGATGCGAGTTGCACCGCCTCGCGGATGGTCGTGGCCCGCTGAAAGGTGAACCGCTTCATGGACGTCCATCCCTCAGGCACGAGGCGACAGCGTCCACGATATTCGGGTATGCGCCGCATCGACAGATGTTCCCGGCCATGCGTTCTCGTATCTCGTTGTCCGACAATATGTCCGGTCCGTCGACGACATTGCCCCCCGGCGGCTCGAATGATGCTGCGGACAGATCGCCCCGGGCATGCTCGTGCAGCAGCGCGTGCGCCGAGCTGATCTGTCCAGATGTGCAGTAGCCGCACTGGAATCCGTCACAGTCTAGGAAGGCCCGCTGGAGAGGGTGCAGTCGGTCGTCATCGGCAATGCCCTCGATGGTCAAGATGCTCGATCCGTCGATCGACACGGCCAATGTCAGGCAGCTCAGCACACGCTCGCCGTCGATCGTCACGGTGCAGGCCCCGCACAACCCATGATCGCAACCCTTTTTGGTGCCCGTGAGTTGCAGGCGTTCGCGGAGCAGGTCCAACAGTGTGGAACGGGCATCGGTCTCCACCAACCGCTCAATCCCGTTGATGGTCAGGGTAATCGTGTGATCGGTCACTACCTAATCTCCTCGAGATCGAATGGGGTCATCAGCGCTTCGAGCGTTATCGGCAGGTCGCGCAGCCTACGTCCGGTCGCGTGGAAGATGGCGTTCGCGATGGCGGCGGGAACCCCGCAGACGCCGATCTCGCCGATACCCCGGGCGCCCATGGGGGTGAGGTGGGTGTCGGCGCTGTCGATGAAGGTGATGTCGAATTCGGGGACGTCGGCGTGCGTGGGTACGTAGTACTCACCCAACGGGTGACCGGTACCGGGATGGTACGGAACCTGTTCTAGTAGCGCCATACCCAACCCGAACGTGATACCACCGATCACCTGGCTGCGGGCCAGCTTGGGGTTGATCACCTTGCCGCAGTCCATCACTGCGACCCATCGGGTAACCGTCGCGCGACCGATCTCCTCGTCGACTTCGACCTCGCAGAAGTGGGCGCCGAAGGACTGGGACACCGGGCCCGAATCGGGGGCGCCCGTGCTTGCGCAGGCGAAGTTCAGCTGCTCTCGGAGATCCGTTGTGAAACCGGCGAGAATCTCGCCCACCTCGATGCCGGGCCGAGTGAGATCGGGGCCGACAATCATTCCATCGCGGATATCCAGTGTGGTTGTAGCGCAGTGCAGCTCGTGCGCGGCGAGCGTGAGTACGCGCAGCTTCCATTGCTGTGCCGTCAGATACACCGCCGAGCCGACCGCGGCCGTCGTCTGCGAGGCACCGCTGTACGGTGCCTCGGGAAAGGATGAGTCGCCGGAGGCGAAGGACACTCGGCCCAGCGGCATGCCCGAGGAGTCCGCGGCGATCTGGCACATCACGGTCCGCACCCCGTTGCCTACCTCGTGAGTGGCCGAGGCGAACGTCAGGTGTCCGTCGTTGGCGGTGGTCACCCGACAGCCAGCAGGCATCCGGCGACCGGGATAGGTCGCGGTCGCCATTCCCCAGCCGACCTGAACTCCGTTGCGGCGCAGGCTTCGCGGCGCCGTGGGCCGCTCGTTCCAGCCGAACCGTTGGTCACCCTGTCGATAGCAGTCCAGCAGATGCCGCGCCGACCAAGGGCTGTCGTTCGTCTGATCCTCGTGTGCGTCGTTCGCGATACGCAGCTGGACAGGGTCGACCCCGATGACGTAGGACAGCTCGTCCATCGCTACTTCCAGCGCGAAGAGCCCGGGAGCCTCGCCCGGACCGCGCATGAAACACGGTGTAGGGGTGTGGGTCCGCGCGACGGTATGCGATACGACCAGGCGCGGAGTTTGGTATAGGAACCGGGTGGACAGTCCGGCCGGTTCGCAGAAATGCGCCACCATGGAAGTGGCGCTGGTGGTGTGATGCTCAATGCTTGTCAAGCGGCCGGTGTCATCGGCGACCAGCCGCAGAGTCTGCTCAGTGGGTGGGCGATGCCCCGTAGAGGTGAACATCTGGTCGCGGGTGAGCACAAGTTTGACGGGCGCCCCGATAGCTCGCGCGGCCACTGCGCAGAGTGCGACGTGCATCCACATGAAGCTCTTGGAGCCGAATGCACCTCCCACGAGCGGAGCGATGATGCGGATCTTCTCGACGGGGATCCCGAAATACGCTGCCAGGACCCGGCGTTCACCGGATATCCAGCGGGTGCTGTCGTGGACGGTGAGATGATCACCGTCCCACTGTGCGATCGTGGCCGAGAGCTCGATGGAATAGTGCGCGTTTTCAGGAGTGGTGAACAGCGCTGAAACGATCTTGCCGTCGGGTTCGTCGTGCGGCCCCCGGCGGTCCTGCAGCTTTTCCTCGGTGAGCTTCACGAAGTGATCAGGTTGGTAGGTATCCGACGCATCTCGCGCGGTCAGTACGGCTGGGCTCGATTGGTATTCCAACCGCATCAGTGAGGCCGCTTGCGTCGCGTGTTCCAGCGTGTCAGCCACCACGACCGCCATGTGCTGCCCGCGGTACTGGACGGTGAGGTCCGACAGCGGCGGCCGCCGCTCGAACGGCAAGTCCCAGGTCAGGTCGCGCGGGATATGGTTCAGCGGAGGGCAGTTGAGGGAGGTGAGCACGTACTCCACGCCGGCGGCCTCAGCTGCTTGCCGCGCAGCCATCTCGAGCGAGGCCGCGGCGACGTGACCGTGTGATACCTCGGATTGCACCAGCACCGCGTGCCGCACACCGGGAATTGGCGTGTCAGCGGTGTAGTGCGCCGACCCGGTGACCTTCTCGACGCCCTCGACTCGATTCACCGGCCGGCCGATCTGTGCGGTCACTTGACCAACTCCCGATCCCACAGTGGTGTGCTGTCCGTGGTGCCCAGCTGAGAGCCTATGGCGCGGGCCACGCCCACGGAGGCAATCTCGTAAAGGGAGCGCAGTCGCCGACTCTCCCAGATACGTAGCGGGGACTCCGGCAGCGGATCGTCGGCGGACCATCCACGAAACACCTGGGCCAGCAGGGCGGCGTCGGCGATGGATTTCGAGGTCCCGGAGGCGGTATGCGGGCGCACCGTTCCGGCGGCATCACCGATGAGGAACACCGAGCCGCGTCGCATCCGTCCTGCCGCGACGTCCATCACCGGTTGTAGGAAGGGGTTCGAATGCCGGACCAGCCGGGTGAACAGTGGCGGCAATGACTTTTCTGCGAGCTCATGCAGGATCCGCAGGTTGTCCGTGGTGACGTCGTGCGGTGGCAGGAAGTAGTCGTAACGCCGGCCCGTCGTGCCCAGCATGACGTTATGGAACGCCGACTCAGAAGTGTTGATGTACCAGACCCAGTTGACGCGCCGGTGTCCCGGTGCGGTCTCTCCTCCCGGGCCGGGAACCAGGTAGCACAGGAACTGGATACCGTTGGAGCTGAAGAAGGTGAACCTCCCGGTTAGGTCGGCGCTGATGTCGGCGGGGAGGTCCTGTTCGCGCTCCAGACCGCGCCAGGCCACGTATCCGCTGTAGCTCGGGGCCGCGTCGAATATGGAACCTCTTGTCACCGAATCGATCCCGTCCGCACCGATGACTAGGTCCCACTCCGACGTGCTGCCGTCCTCGAATGTCAGCTCCGCCTGACTATCGCCCGGCACCACCTTGGCCACCGACATGCCCTGGAGATATTCGGCGTTCGGTGTGGCGGTGCGCAGTGCCCGGTACAGGGTGTCCCAGGCCGTCATGGTCTGCGGTTGGGCGAACGTTCGGGGCGGGCTGAAGCGGTGCAGCATCCGCCGTTCCCGCAGACCTACCACGACGGCGTTCGGGTCGATGTCCAAGAAGGTCAACAGCGCTTCGGTCTCGGGCTGCATCACGATGCCCGCCCCGCGCCCCTCGAGTTTTCCGGTTGATCGCTCGAACACAGTCACCTCGGCGGAGGTGACGCGCTTGAACTCCGCGGCTGCCGCGAGCCCAGCCAGGGAGCCGCCCACCACCGCAACCTTCCCGTAACCCGTCCTCATAGTTTCAGGTACCTTTCCGCGTTGCCCGAGGTGAGACTTGCCAGCTCGTCACCGGGAATCGGCAGGCGGCGCAGGAACTCGGCTCCCGCGGTGCTGGAGCGATAGGGATAGTCCACCGAGTACATCAGCCGGTCGATACCGACGACATCGCGCGCACACATGAACGGTGTGGTGGTGAAGTAACCGCTCGTGGTCAGCACGAAGTGGTCCAGGAAGTACTCACTGACCGGACGTGCCAGCCCGGTGACCTTCTGCTGAAGCCCGTCCTCCGCACGAAACAGGCCGAAGGGCAGGAACTCTCCAAGGTGGCCAACGACAAAGCGCAGCGCGGGGTGCCGATCGAAGACTCCCGAGACGATGATGCGCAGACAGTGCAATCCCAGTTCGGCATGCCATGCCCACGCCGCCGTGGACAGGAAATAGCCGCTGCTTTCGGCAAGTCCGGCGGTGTAGACGTCACGCACAACCCGGGGCGGTGGCGTCGGGTGCAGGTAGAGCGGTACGTCTAGTTCGGAGGCCGCTTCGAAGATGGGTGTGTACCGCCGGTCGTCCAGGAAGGAACCGCCCTCGGTGCCGTTGAGAAACCCGCCCACACAACCTAATTGCGTCACCCCGCGGTGCAACTCGGAGGCAGCTCCCTCCGGATCCCCGAGCGCTAGGTTGGCGAACATGTAAAACCGGTCCGGGTAACGGCGGGTCGCCGCGAACGCTGCGTCATTGGCGTCACGCACTAGGGAGGTGGCCTCGGCGGGCGCCAACCGGTGTTGTGCGCCCGAGGCCAGCGAGAGCACCTGGATGTCGACGCCGCCTGCATCCATGGCCGCGATGCGTTGTTGGCCTAGGTCCAGCAGGGCAGCTTGCAATGCTGGGGCCTTGGCCGCCGCGGGCATGAACGGTCCTACGGCATCCCAGTGCTCGGGGGTGGTGAAATGCTCTTCGAGGGTAATGACCCGGACGGTGAGCTCATTGCTGCTCGCCGGCGAGGATCGCACCGTGAGTGTCACTGGCCTCCCAGCTCAGATCGGGTGGTGAGGTCACCGCTGCTGCGATGCCCCCTCTGTTTTCGCTCATGGTTGGGTGTTCAGGCATCAGTCATCTGACTGATGGGCGCGGCAACAAGCCGGTGCACAATCGGCACGTGCCCCTCCTCTTCGAGCCGCTGCGGCTGCGTGATGTGACGATCCCGAATCGGGCGTGGATGTCGCCGATGTGTCAGTACTCGGCAGCCGCGACAGGCCCTGACATAGGTGTTCCGACGAGCTGGCACAAGACGCATCTGGTGAGCCGAGCCGTCGGAGGCTCTGGACTGATCATCACTGAGGCGACGTCGGTGAGTCCCGAGGGCCGATTGTCGCCCTATGACACCGGGATCTGGAATTCCGCCCAGGAGGAGGCGTGGGCGGGGATCGTCACCTCCATCGCGGGATGCGGTGTCGTGCCAGGCATACAGCTCGGGCACGCCGGACGCAAGGCATCGACCGTGGCCCCATGGGATGGGCACCGATCGGTGGATCCTTCGGATCCCTTGTCCTGGGAGACGATCGGGCCCACCGACCAGCCGTATGGAGACTTCGAGCCGCCCCGCGCCGCGACGACCGAGGACATCAACAAAATCATCGATGACTATGTCGCGGCCAGCGAGCGGGCGCTGCGTGCCGGATTCCGCGTGCTGGAGATCCACGCCGCCCACGGCTACATCCAGCACCAGTTCCTTTCAGCGGCAAGTAATACACGTGACGACGAGTACGGCGGAGATCTCACTCGCCGGGTCAGGCTCACCCTCGACACGGTGGAGGCGGTGCGCAGCGTGTGGCCGGAGCATCTGCCCTTGATCGTGCGGGTTTCTGCCACCGATTGGGCCACCGATGAGCCCGGGCTCGAGGTCGGTAGCTGGACGGCAGATCAGACGGTCGAATTGGCGAAGCTGCTCAGCGCGCGCGGTGTCGATCTGCTGGACGTCTCCACCGGCGGCAATGTGCCCGGCGTGCGTATCCCCGTCGGGCCCGGATACCAGGTGCCGTTCGCGCGGCGGGTGCAGCAGGAGACCGAACTCCCGGTGGCGGCCGTGGGCCTCATCAGTGCTCCGGCACAGGCCGAGGCGATTCTGACCGAGGGTGACGCTGTCGCGGTGTTCCTCGCGCGCGAGCTACTACGCGACCCATACTGGCCGCGTCGTGCCGCCAGAGAGCTTGGGGGAGTGATCAATCCGGCAGTTCCCCGGCAATACGCGCGCGGCTATCCTGCCGGACGCCCGTAGCTGCGGGAAAGCGATGTGCGGCCAGCGGGCGTCTGCTCGTTGAGCCTCTCAGATTCCCGAGTATTCATCGAGAGCCTCCGCGGCGCAGCGCCGCCCGACCTCGATCACCTCGGCAGCACGGTGAAAGTCGAGACTGCGGCTGACGCTGCGCGGGACCTCGATGAGGACATCGGGCGGATGCGCGGCGAGTTGCATGCGGGCCAGTGCCGACTGCATGACCTCGATGGTCCGGTTCATCACTTCGAAGCTCGTCAGTTTCGCGGCGGGATCTGGTTGACCGGCTGCCTCGGTCTCATCGGTGGAGAACAGTGCCGAGGTGCTCCGCATCAACCGGTTCAACCATTCCGTCGTCACGCGCGGTTCACGAGGCTCGGGGTCCATGGGCGGCGCCGGGGCGCGTACTTCTTCGCCGCCGCTGAGGCTTACCGCTACTCGCAGCTCGGCGTGTACCCCGGCCAGCGGCGCAACCGCCATGAGATCGAGAACGCCGCCGTCTGCCAGCACTCGGCCGTCGAGCACGTGCGGAGAGATCATTCCGGGGATCGCGATGGATGCGCGGATGGCGGCGGCCAATGAGCCGCGCTGCAGCCATACCGACTTGCCGGCGATCAAGTCGGTCGCGACCGCGGTAAAGGGGATCGGCAGGTCTTCGATCGCGACATCGCCGAGTAGCTCGCGCACCACGTCAAGGATCTTCTCGGCGCGGAAGAAGCCGGGGCTGGTCCATGTCGGGTCCAACAGCCGAAGCACCGCGCGCTGCGTCAACGACGTTGCCCAGGTGGTGAATTCGTCGAGCGCTCCGGCGGCTTCCAGGCCGCCCACCAGGGCGCCCATCGATGATCCGGAAATCCCAGAGATCTCGTAGCCACGCTCGCGCAGTTCCTGGATCACACCGATGTGTGCATAGCCACGTGCTCCGCCGGCACCCAGCGCCAGCGCGATCTTGGTGCCGGGCCGGTCGGCGCCCGTGTCCTCAGTCATCGTGCCTCTCAGTATCGACCACGCCGTATCAACACGCCGATTCGGGAATAAGTCCGGCAGATCTGTCGGTTTGACGCCGTATGCCACGTCAGTTCACCGAAGCAGAACGCCAGGACTTTCTTGCCGCAAAGCACATCGCCGTGCTGTCGGTCGCGGCTAACGACGGACGCCCGCCCGCGAGCGTACCGATTTGGTACGACTACACGCCCGGCGGGAACATTCGGATCAACACCAGCGCGGGCAATCGAAAGGCCCGGCTAATCGAGCAGGCAGGCGCGATAACGCTGACAGTGCAGCACGAAGAACCGCCGTACCAGTACGTCATCGTCGAGGGGACGGTCGTCGAAACGGAGCGGCCGGCACCGGCAGAGCCGCGGGAAACAATCGCCATCCGCTATCTCGGCAAGGAGGCCGGGCGGGAGTTCGCGCGTGGTTACGACCACGCCGATACCGTGCTGTTCACCATCCGCCCCGATCGCTGGTTTACTGCGGACTTCTCGGGCGAGCTGTAAGCCCGAGCCCCGGTGTTACGCCAGGGCGAGGAACAGTTTCTCGAGTTCGGCCTCGGTCATGGGTGCCGTTTCGCCATTCTTATCGGCGGCGATGCATTCACGGAGGCCCGTGGCCACGATCTTGAACCCGGCGCGGTCGAGCGCTCGTGACACGGCAGCCAGCTGCGTCACGACGTCTTTGCAGTCGCGCCCGTTTTCGATCATGTTGATCACTCCGTTGAGCTGCCCCTGTGCCCGGCGCAGTCTGCTGAGGATCGCGGCGATGCTGTCTTGATCGTCGATCATGTGTCTACCTTTCGAGGGGTCTAGCTACTGACACTATACCCTCCTGGGTATATGAGGTGCGTGATTCTCGAGCCGGTCGCGTGCGGACCTGCAGCGGCCACCAGAACCATGGGCCGAGTAGCCCGGCTATGGATGGGGTCATCAGCGAGCGCACGATGAGTGTGTCGAACAGCAGGCCTAAGCCGATTGTGCTTCCCGCTTGGCCGATCGAGCTCAAATCGCTTGCGGCCATGGACATCATGGTGAAGGCGAACACCAGTCCAGCAGCGGTGACGACTCCGCCGGTGCCGCCCATGGAGCGGATGATGCCAGTATTTAGTCCCGCGCCGATCTCTTCCTGGAATCGTGATACGAGCAGCAGGTTATAGTCCGAGCCGACGGCCAGGAGGATGATCAGACCGAAGACTGGTGCGATCCAGTTGAGCTCAAGGCCAAAGATGTATTGCCACACCAATACCGAGAGCCCGAATGCGGCGCCGAGGGAGAGCAGCACGGTGCCGACGATGACGAGTGAGGCGACGAGAGCTCGGGTGATGAGCATCATCACGGCGAAAATTATTGTCAAAGCTGCGATTCCGACGATCAGGAGGTCGTAGCGAGAGCCGGATTGGATGTCGCGATAGATCGCTGCCGTTCCGGTGAGGTAGAACTTGGCCTCCGTCAGGGCGCTTCCCTTGACGGCTTGATGGGCGGCCTCCAGCTCGGAGATGACCGAGGAGATGCCCGCGGGGGTGGCCGGGTCTTTGTCGTGCGTGATGATGAAGCGCGCGGCCGTGCCGTCGGGGGACAGAAACAGCTTCAGTCCTCGCTGAAAGTCAGTATTTTGGAATGCTTCTGGCGGTAGGTAGAAGTAGTCGCCGCTACGGGATGCGTCGAAGGCTTGTCCCATTGCACTAGCGGTGTCGGTCATCTGAGCCATCTGTGTCACCAGGCCGGAGAAGCTGCTGTGCATGGTCAGCAGCGCCGCGCGCATGGATTTGGCCATGGCAATGATCGGCGGAAACTGCGCGACCATGTGCGGAATGATCGAGTCGATACTTCCGATGTCTGTTGTCAGCGCGCGCATCTTGTCACTGAACGTGTCGACACCGTCGATCGCGTCGAACACTGAACGTATCGCTGAGCACGCCTGGATATCGAAACAGTTTTGCTCCCAATAGAAATAGTTTCGCAAAGGCCGAATTACGTCATCAAAGTCGGCGAGGTGGTCCCGTATCTCGTCCAGAGTCGTCTTCGCGTTCGCCATATCGGCGGTCGTTCGGTGGGTCGCATCGCTCATCTGGGCAATCAGGGATTGCATACGCTCCATCGAGCCGACCATCGCTCCCAGATCGTCACTCATGGTGAGCATGTCGGCTGTGCGGTCCTTCATGAATTGAAGGTTCTGCCGGATGGGTATGGACTGGGCGCTGATCTGGAACGGTATCGAGGTGTGTTCAATCGGGCCGCCCAAGGGGCGAGTGATGCTTTGCACCATCGCGATCCCCGGGGCTCGAAACACATCCTTGGCGATCTTGTCCAGGATGATCATGTCGCCGGCGTTGCGCATGTCGTGGTCGCTTTCGACCATCAAAATATCGGGATTCATTGTGGCGGCCGTGAAATGGCGTTCGGCGGCCGCATAGCCGACGTTCGACGGTAGGTCGGCCGGTATGTAGAACCGGTCGTTGTAGCTGACCTTCATGGTTGGCACGATGGCGACACCGATGAGCGCTATGGCCAGTGAGGCGGCAAACACCGCGCCGGGCCAGCGCACCGTGGCGGTGCCGATGCGCCGCCAGCGCCGAACCTTCACAGCCCGCTGGGGATCGAGGAGCCCAAAGCGGCTGGCCACCACGACGACTGCGGGCGCCGCTGTGAGTGCACCCGCCACGACGACAAGCAATCCCAGTGCGGACGGGATACCGAGTGCTTTGAAATACGACAGGCGCGCCAAATGCAGGCACAGGGTCGCTCCGGCGATGGTCAATCCCGAGCCCAGGATGATGTGGAAAGTCCCCCGGAACATCGTGTAGTACGCAGCTTCTCGGTCTTGTCCTGCTTGACGGGCTTCCTGGTAGCGGCCGATGAGAAATATGGCGTAGTCGGTGCCGGCTGCGATCGCCAACGACGACAACATGGCCACCACGAATGTCGAGAACCCCAACAGGTCGTAGTTTCCGAGAATTGCGACAACGCCTCTGGCGGTGCCCATCTCGAAACCGACCATCACCAAGACCAGCAGCATCGTGCTGATGGAGCGGTACGTGATGAGAAGCATGAGCATGATGACCGCGCCCGTCACGCCCATCATGATGAGCATGCTCTTGTCGGCGGCTTCGTTCATGTCCGTGGTCAGCGCCGCCGGACCAGTGACATAGACCGCCAAGCCTGCGGGCGGCGCTGAACGGTCCACAATCTTGCGGACCGTGTCGACGGATTTGTTTCCCAGCGTGCTGCCTTGATCGCCGGCGAGATTGAGCTGCACGTATGCGGCCTTGCCGTCGCGGCTCTGCGCACCGGCAGCAGTCAGTGGGTCTCCCCACACGTTCTGCACGTGCTGCACATGCTCGGAGTCGCCCTGCAGTTCACGCACCAAGGTGTCGTAGTAGCGGTGCGCCTGCTCGCCGAGTTCTCCGTCGCTCTCGAGCACGATCATTGCGATGCTGTCGGAGTCAGACTCGTGATACTTCTGGCCGATGTGTTTGGCCGCGATCATTGCCGGCGAGTCATGCGGCGACATCGTCACCGCATGACCTCTTGCGACCGATTCAATCGGCGGCACAAGCACATTCACTGCGATAGTCAGTAGCAGCCACCCCAGCAGTATCGGCACCGCGAACCGGCGCACGAACCGCATAAGTGCAGGACGCTTCTCGTGATCGGTGCTCATGCGGCTTTCACCAGACAGGAGGTCTGGGCGTGATGCCCATCCGTGGACCGCTCGTCTTCGAGCTGGCCGTTGACCGTGATCCGGCATCCGAGAACAGCGCTATCACCTTGTGCCACAACGCTGGCGATCACGACCGGAACGGTGGTTTCGATCGTGTACGTCCAGGGCAGAGTGACGAACTGCTCCTGTCGGGGCACAGCGTTCTCATCCAGGTAGTTCACCGCACCGGTGGTGCCGCTGGGACCGTAGATCTCGTATCGCACCCGCTTGATCGTGGAAGACACGAGTGGTTCCGCGCTGCTGCCGGTGGCGGAAAAGATCGGCTCAGACCCGAATGCGCCGCGCAGGTGATTCACGGAGATCGCACCGAGGCCAACCGCGGTCGCGATAACCACCGGAACCCACGCTCGCTTCAACACGGCAACTATCGCTATGTGCACGCTCCCGACCGCCTTTCTGCTGTAGATCAAGTGTTTTCGGGCAATGCCGAAGGCTGCTCAGGCCGGGACGCTCGCGGCCTGCGATATATACAAATACCATACCCCCTACCGTATAATTCTCCTGCAGATCCATCTCCGATCTGTCGTGGCGAATACCTTGGGGGGTATGGTATGAATGAAGCGGAACCAACCTGCGCGCTGACGCCCTTGTTGTCGTGGTTCCTGGTGTCAGTCATGTCTTCACAGTGATTGGAGATACCGCATGTCAACAGATGGTGTTGCAGCACAAGGTAATACATTCGACGTGAGGATCTGGCTCGATCCGGTGTGCCCGTTCTCCTGGAACACCGCGCGGTGGCTGGATGAGGTGACGGCCCAGTCCGGTCTGCTAGTCGACTGGCAGCTGATGAACCTTGCGGTGTTGAACGAGGGCAGGGAGCTGCCGCCCGCGCTGCAGGCACGCATGCGCGACTCACGCCAGGTGGGACGCCTCATGGTCGACATTCATCGTGAGCTGGGTCAGCGCGGCCTGTATAGGGCCTATTTCGCCTTTGGCAGGCTGTATTTCGACGAGTCGCTGCCCGTCGGCGAGGAGCTTGCGGATGGTGTGTTGGTGGCGGTGACGCCGCTGGCGACAACAAGCAAATCATTGTCGGACACCACATTGGATGAGCTTGTCCGCAGCTCCCACGAGGCGGGGCAGCGCGCGCTGGGCGATGTCGGCGGCAGTCCGCTCGTGCAGCTGCAGGGACGCACGTTCTTCGGCCCGGTCCTGACGTCCGTGCCGGATCGCGATACCGCGCAGACGCTCTTCGACGCGATCAGCGGGCTCGCCAAGGTTCCGGAGTTCACTCAGCTGCAGCGCCCACGCCCAGCGCACTGAGAGCGGGCAATGAATTCACCGAAGCCAACGGCTTTTCTAGGAAAAGGAGTGCAGATCATGAAGAAGATCGTCATCCTGGGTGCCGGAATCGGCGGCCTGAGCGTGATCAACGAAATCCGCCAATCCGGCGCGTCACTCGACGACGTGGACATCACGGTTGTGGACGAGGACTTTTCGCATTTCCTCGGTTTTACCTTGCCTTGGGTTATGCGGGGCTGGCGTGACGCGACGAGCGTGCCGATTCGTCCCAGCGCTGAGGCGTTGTCAGGGATAACCACCATCACGGGTTCCGTTGCCGGCGTCGACCCTGACGCGCGCACGGTAACCCTGGCCAACTCCTCGACCCTGCACTTCGATGCCCTGGTGATCGCGACCGGTGCCCGCAATGCCCTCGACAAGGTACCGGGTCTGAGCGAAGCAGCCGACCGGGGTGACGCGGTGCACTACTACGGCGTCGCGGCGGCCGGTGATGCGCGGCGCGCGTTGGCGAATTTCTCGGGAGGCAAGCTTGTCTTCCTGGTGACCTCGCAGCCGTACCGTTGTCCGGTGGCGCCGTACGAGGGAGCCTTGCTGGCGTCGGATCTGCTGAGCGAAAAGGACTTACGATCGGACGCCACTATCAGCGTGTACAGCCCGGAGACGCACCCCATGCCCTCGGCGGGGCCCTACGCGGGACCGCAGCTGGTGCAGCTGCTCAAGGACAACGGAATTTCCTTTCACGGTGAACACTCGACCGAGCGCGTCGACCCGGACAGGAAGGTCATCGTGTTCAGTGATGGGACGACAGTGAGCTTTGACTTGCTGGTGTTCGTGCCGCCTCATGAGCCGTCGGTCACCATCGACGGATCAGGGTGGATCGGCGTCGACGCGGAGACCATGCAAACCTCGTACGAGGGGATCTGGGCGATCGGCGACATCGCTTCGGTGATATCGCCCTCCGGAAGGCCCCTGCCGAAGGCCGCGATCTTCGCCAAGAACGGCGCAAAAGCCGCCGCCGAAAACGTTCTGCGTTACCTCGGTAGATCCGACCGGAGCGCTGTGCTGTCGGGAGTGGGTTACTGCTACCTCGATACCGGACAGCATCGTTCCGCCCAGGGCAAGGGTGACTTCTTCTCCTTGCCGCATCCGGCGATCACCCTGACCGAACCTTCCGAGGGCCAGCATCACGCCAAACAGGATGAGGAATCCCAATGGCGTGACATGTGGGAGTAGCATTCCCGTGCTTGTTATCTCGCGTATGCGAGGACGCTATTCGGGCTCGCGTATGGTGGGTAGGCGTGCCAGAGACCACCGAGGAATTTTCTGAGCGGCTCACCGCGGCCATCGATAATGCGAGCTTGGTCTTGCTGATGAGCATCGGCCACCAGACGGGCTTGTTGGACACCGTGGCGGCCTCGCCGGGTTCGACGAGTGGTCAGATCGCGGATGCCGCTGGTCTTCAGGAGCGCTATGTGCGCGAGTGGCTGGCCGGGATGACTGCTGCGCAGGTCGTGGAATACGACCCCGCGGCCTCGACGTACACCTTGCCGAGTCATCGGGCGGCGATGTTGACTCGCGATGCCGGCCTGAACAATCTGGCCCGCCTGGCGCAGTACATGCCGCTGCTCAGTGAGGTCGAACAGAAGGTTCTCGGCTGTTTTCGGCAGGGCGGCGGCCTCCAGTACAGCGACTATCCGCGTTTTCATGCGGTCATGGGCGAACGCAGTCGTGAGGTTTTCGATAAGGCGTTGATAGGGAACGTGCTTCCGCTGGTGGATGGGCTACCCAGGCGGCTGGCGGGCGGACTGGATGCTGCCGATTTTGGCTGCGGCAGCGGATACGCCCTCAATCTCATGGCACAGGCTTATCCCGCCAGCCGGTTCACCGGCATCGATTTTTCGGACGAGGCGATCGCGATGGGCGCGGCCGATGCCGAGCGCCGGGGGTTGCCGAATGCGGCGTTCCTGAGCGCAGATGTGGCCACCCTGGATGTGTCAGCCGCCTATGACCTGGTCACTGCCTTCGACACGATCCATGACCAGGCTCATCCGGCGGCTGTGCTCGCGAACATCCATCGGGCGCTGCGCCCGGGCGGGGTCTTGCTGATGGCCGATATCAAGGCGTCCAGTCGGTTAGAAGACAATGTCGGCGTCGCCATGAGCACATATCGGTACACCGCCTCCCTGACTCATTGCATGCCGGTCTCACTTGGCCTGGACGGTGCCGGGCTGGGGACCATGTGGGGTAGGCAGCTGGCAGAGTCGATGCTGGCCGAGGCGGGATTCCACGACGTAACGGTTCGTGAGATCGATCAGGACCCGTTCAACTACTTCTACATCGCCAAGAAATGACGGAGGCGCCTGTGCCGAGGTCTGCCAGCGGGGCGTCTTCGCTGTTAGTATCCGGTATATGCCGCTGGCGCAATGCGATCCGGGTTCGGTAACGCGCCGTCGGCGCAGGGTCCATCGCGATTCCCGTCGAGTTCTCGCTGGCGTTGTTCTCATTCTCGTCGGTGTACTGTTCTCGCTGTCTCTTGTTCATTGTCCCAAAGGTGTTGCGGCACTAGCGCATATTGCCGCTCCGAGTGCCAGCGCTGACTCCGTCGATGCGGGTAGCGCGAGTGTGGGCCAGTTGGCCGCCGCGTGTGCGACCGCGGATGTCGTGGTATCCAAGGATGCGGCACATGGTGTGCGTCTCCTGCTGGCGGCACCGACGGACGCCATCGCGTTCGGAGAACGCTCCACCCACAGCGTCGCCAATTTCTCACGAGGGTCACCCGGAAACGTGAATCCCCTTGCAGCACCGGATGGTCGATCGCTCTTGTATCGGATCGGCGTGATCCGGCGCTGATCCGCGTCGCCCTCATTGCACTCGTCAACATTGGCTGCCGCTGCGTGCTGCCCTCATCAGGGGTGCGCGCGAGCGTGCTGTTCCCGCTAGTTCCATCCCAAGACTTTGAGGTCGACACCATGAACAACAATGTTTCCGTAAAAACCGAAAAAAGCCGGCCCGATATTGCCGGGCTGCTCGCACTTCCGCTCCGGCTGGTGGTCGGATGGACCTACTTTTCTGCCTTTTGGCGAAGAGTCGCACTCGAGAACAAGCTGGACCCGGATGTTTCGGGCTACGTGGGGGAGAAGTTCAACCACTTTCTGCCCCACGCCCTCGGCATCAAATCGATCATCGGCTTCCTGATCGAACACCCCGACCTCCTGAAGTGGTCGATGCTCATCTTCACGGTGGTAGAGGGCATCACGGGGTTTTGCCTGATGGCGGGGATTCTCACCAGGGCAATGAGTGTCAGTGTCTTCCTGCTTACACTGGGGATCCTGCTGGGTTCGGGCTGGCTGGGCACAACGTGCCTGGACGAATGGCAGATCGGCATTCTCGGGATCGCCTCGGGGCTGACATTGTTTCTGGCCGGCGGTGGCCGCTACTCAGTGGATCACCTTGTGGCGGCGCGCAATTACACGTTCACCAAGCGGCACTGGTTCGCCTGGCTGGCGTCGGGATCTGTAGATGTTCCCCGTCACCTGGTTCTCGGCGGTGCGGCCGCGGTGCTGGCGATCGCGTTGTTCACCAACCAGTACTTCCACGGTGGACTATATGGACCCCTGCACAACATGTCGGTGGCGCCGGTCATCGAGATATCGGACGCACACATCTCCGATCGGGACCTGCGGTTCACCGTGTACCGAACCGAGGGCGTGGATGTTTACGGATCGTTCCTGGTGGGTGTCATCGTCACCGAAAGCGAGACCGGACGGGCCATTGTGGAGCTGCGGGCGGATCAGCTGAGCAGGCTGCCCGCGCACGCCATCACCAACCACTACATCGCAGCGGTGAAAACCGGTGCGCACGGCGTGATTGTGCCGTTGGGAGCCAAGGCCGAACTGAACATCGACGGCCTGCGCGCACCAATCGATCCGCGACATCACTACACGCTGTCGCTTGCCGACGTCAGCGGCGCCGTGTGGGTGCAGGGGTTGCAGATCGGCGATTAGAGCGCGCGCTGGTAGCTCGGTGCCCGATGGGCCACTGAGCTACCAGACGCGGATCCAGTCGACGAGCATTTCCGCAGGGTAGGTGCCACCGCGCGGATCGCCGCCGCCGGATCCCGCCACGGCCAGGTTCAGCACGGCAAAGGCCTTGTGGCCCGGATTGTTGAACGGCCAGTCCGCCAGGGAGTTGGCCGCGACCTCGAAGTATGGGGCGGCGCCGTCGGTGTAGTCGCGCCAGAAGCGAATGCCCTTGTCATCCCACTGGGTGCGCCAGGTGTGCCAGGCGCTGTCCAGGGACAGATTGTGGGTTTTCCATTCCGAGCCGTTTGCCTTGGCGTGCACGGTGGTTGCGGCCGGCCAGCTGCCGTTGCCGTACCACTCGACGATGTCGATCTCACCGTCCTGGTCGCTGCCGAGCCAGAACGCCGGCCAGGCGCCCGGGGTCAGGCAGTTGAATTTGATGCGCGCTTCCCAGGTGTAGCCGATACCGAGTTCCGTCGTGCTGTAGATCTTGCCGCCGTAGTACGTGTTGCCGTCTTTCGCGGCCTTGATAACCAGGTTCGAGTTGCCGTCGAGGTAGACATTCTTGCGATCGTCGCGGTACTGGCCGACATTCTCGGGCAGCTCCCAAAACGTCGGGTCCTTCATGGACTCGCGAGCCTTGGATATCGCCCACTTGGACCCGTCGGGTGCCGACCCGGCCGGGCCGTCGAACTCGTCGACGAAGACGTACTTACCGGTCGGGGGTGCCGCGGGCGGCCGGTTGGGCGGGTTCTGCGGAGACGGTTGCGCCCACGCCTCCGGCATGGAAACCGCTGCTGCCAACATGCCAAGCCCTGAGAACGCCATCATGCGGCGCCGATCCATGTTCACCATCGTGGCCGACCCTAACAGGATTCGCCCGAACGGGTCCGGGTGCGCGGGACGGCCGCTAGTGCTGCATGCGTAGCGACTCTCGGCCGGGAGCCAGCATTGCCGCGGTGAGTCCGCGTGCGGCCACATCATCCGGCAGGGGGCCGCCCGTGGCCAGCGCGGCGCCCACCCGGGCCAGGGCTGGAGCCATCTGAATTCCGTATCCGCCCTGCGCCGCGTACCAGAAGAAACCCTCGATATCCGGATCGTCACCCACGACGGGCGTGCGATCGGACGTAAAGGATCGCAGGCCTGCCCAGGCCGAATTCACGCTCCGGATGCCCAGGGTGGTTGCCTCGTTGATCATCCCGATAGCGCGCGCCATCTCCAGCTCGTCCGGCCGCGGGTCGCCGGGTGGCTGAAGTGTCTCGTCGGCGGGCGAGCAGAGGAATTGTGCGCCATCGGGTTTGAAATAGAAGGCCTCGGACGCGTCCAGCGTCATCGGCAGTGATCCGACGGCGCTGTGCTGCGGGGCGGAGGCCATGAACGCCGTGCGCCGCAGGGGCTGGATTCCGACCGCTCGCGCACCCATGAGCTGCGCGAGCTCATCGCACCATGCACCGGCCGCGTTGACGACGGTCCCTGCTTCGAATATCCGTCCGGAGGAGTCTCGCAGCACCCACCGGCCCTGGTGCCGTACTGCGCTGACGATTCCGGCCGACTTCTCGATGATTCCCCCGCGCCGGCGTAGGCCGCGCACGTAGCCCTGGTGTAGCCCGTGGACGTCCAGTTCCATCGGCGTCAGATCGACAGTCGCCAGCTGGGTGTACCCGGAACGCAGGTACGGGTTGATCTCTTCGGCGACGGCGCCATCGACCAACTCCGTGTGACACCCGAGCAGCCAGGCCTTCCGGTGTGATTCTCGGAGTGCGTCCCGGCGCGTGGCATCGGCGATGATCAGCAGCGGCAGGGATGTGGCCAGTGGTGCGTCGAAGCCCTCACGCGGATCGGTGAAGAAATCACGGCTGGCCGCCGTCAACATCCGGATCACGGGATTTCCGTAGTTCTCGATGAAGGTCGCCGCCGACCGCCCGGTGCTGTGGAAGGCCAGCGTGGGCTCACGCTCGAGTAGGGCGACGGTTCGATGTTGGGCCAATTGGTAGGCGATCGAGGCTCCCGACATCCCGCCGCCGACGACGATGACATCGACGGAGAGTTCGGCCTCGATGGGGTGGCTCACGTGAACTCCGTCTCGGTGCGGTGATGGTCTCGTGAGTTCGAGGGTAGGTCGTGAAACCGCCGTATTGTCGTCGCTGAGTGGTAACAGCAGCACACAGACTGGGAGGCCGAATGCCGATCACGTTGCCCGACAACTGGGCCGACAACTTGGAGGATTTGGCCGACTTCTACCGCGATCTGCATGAGCATCCGGAATTGTCCTTCCAGGAACATCGGACCGCGAAGAAGATCGAGGAGGTCATCGCACCGCTCGGGGTGGAAGTGACACCGGGTGTCGGCGGTACCGGAGTTGTTGCCGTGCTGCGCAACGGATCCGGCCCAGTGGTGTGGTTGCGGGCCGACTTCGACGCGCTTCCGGTGCAGGAGCAGACCGGTCTTCCGTACGCGAGCAGTGTCCGTGCCACCAACTCCGACGGTAAGGATGTTCCCGTCATGCACGCGTGCGGTCACGATATGCATGTGACGGCGTTGGTCGGCACTCTTCGGCTGCTGACCGAACTCAAAGAGACGTGGTCGGGAACGGTGGTCGCGGTGTTTCAGCCTGCCGAGGAGATCGGTGGGGGAGCGAAGGCGATGATCGCCGACGGAATCCTCGATCGATTCCCCAAGCCCGAGGTCGTCCTGGGCCAGCACGTCGGTCCGCTGCCGGCGGGGATGATCGCGTACAAGACCGGCACGGCACTGGCCGCCTCGGATTCGCTCAAGATGCAGCTGTTCGGGCGGGGTGGCCATGGCTCGCAACCGGAATCGACGATCGACCCGGTGGTCATGGCGTCCAACGTGGTGCAGCGCTTGCAGACCATCGTCTCGCGTGAGCTGTCGCCGTTCGAGCCTGCCGTGGTCACCGTCGGCTACCTGCACGCGGGCGCCAAGGACAACATCATTCCCGACGACGCCGAGCTCGGTATCAACATCCGCACCTTCAATGAGGAAGTCCGGAAGAAGACACTGGCCTCCATCACGCGGATCGCTCAGGCCGAGTCGACGGCCTCCGGCGCCGATAAGGAACCGGCGGTGACATCGCTGCACACCTTCCCGATCACCGTTGTCGACGACGCGGCGATGCAGGCGATAGCCGCCGTGTTCCGTGGACATTTCGGTGCCGAACGGGTGGTGGAGTCTCCGAGCCCGCTCGCGGGCAGCGAGGATGTCGGATTCTTCGGGACCGCCGCGGGTGTCCCCACCGCGTTCTGGTTCTGGGGCGGATATGAGCTGCAGCGCTTCGAAGATGCCGCGGCGGCGGGAAAGCCGGTGCCGTCCAACCATTCTCCGCAGTTCGCGCCGGTACTGGAACCCACGCTGAGCACGGGGATCGAGGCGCTTACCGTGGCGGCGCTGTCACGGCTGACCGCTACGGCGTGATCAGGCCCAGCATCCGGGCTCGTTCCAGGACGATCCGGGCGCGGTTGAGCCGGGGCAGGTCGCTGCCGTCCTTGGGTTTCCCCCCTTGGCTGTTGAAGCGCTCCACGAAGTCGCGTGCCCACGACACATCCTCGTCGGAGGGGCTCAGGCCCTTGTTGATGGTGTCCGCGTCGGATGAATGCAGGGCCAGCTTTCCGGTCATGCCCATGCGGCGGGTCAACGCAACCCCCTCGGCCAGTTCGGCCGGATCACGCGTAGGCCCGTCGATCGGGCCAGGAATGTGCGCGGCCCGCGAGGCCACCACAAGCTGAGAGCGGCTGTACGCCAGGGCCAACGGGTCTTGCTCGACACCGATATCGAGCGTGTAGTCATTGACGCCGAAGGCAATACGAAAGCAGGGACGAGCGGCCGCGATGTCGTGCACGCGGGAAAGGCCGCGCGCCGTCTCGATCAGCGCGATCACCGGAGCTTCGCCGCCGAGACGGTTTGCGGTGTCCCACATGTGGTTTCCGCCCTCGGTCTTGGCAAGTACCACACCTTTGAGGCCGCGAGCGTCCGCAAGGGCTCGGCAGTCGGCCGACCAGAAATCACTGGATGCGTCGTTGACGCGTACCCAGGCGTGCCCGCCGGAGTTGAGGTAGTCCAGCACGCGTTCACGCGCCGGTTCTTTCTCATTCGGCGCGACGGCGTCCTCCAAGTCCAGGATCACCTCGTCGGCCTTCGTGGAGGTGACTGCCGCGTCGAGATCGGGCTCCCGGGAGGGATTCACCAGCAGCCATGAGCGTGAGACCTTCGAATTCACTGTCACCGCACCAGTATTTCGCAGGGTTGTTGTTATCGGGGGATTCGGCTCAGCCAGTCGGATTCGCCGTCAACCTGCTTGCCGTCCAGGACGACCATGGGTACCCCGGACTTGGGGAACGCGCGCAGCAGCGGCAGGTTGTTCGCCGCGATGGCGCGGGCATCAAAGGGCACCGGCAGGCCGAGCCTGATCAGATCTTGTGCGCCCTGGGGTGCGTTGACTCGCTGCGCCAGCGCTGCCAGCTGGTCGTTGCTCAGGTCCGTGTCGCCCTCTTCCTCGGGCTGTTGGTCCTTGGCGTAGATCTGCTGGATGAAGCGCCAGGTGGTCTGGCTGGACCGCGACTGGTCGGCGACTACGAAGCCGGCATAGATCGCACGGCTGTCGTATGTGCCACTGGCGGAGTACTTATCGAGGAAGTCCACGAATCGAAGGTTGATGTGCAGCTTGCCGGACTCGATGCGCCGGCCGATCTCGTCACCCTGGCTTTGCACCATCTTCCCGCTGTAGGGGCACAGCGGATCCAGGTAGAGATCGATCTGGCCCGGCGCATCGGTATTACCGATAGACAAGACATCCCCAGCGGGTGCGGCATCGGCCGCGTGGGCGAGTCCGACATTGGGACCCCACACCAGGACCGCGGTGAGTAGACCGATGATCGTCGCGAGACGTTTCACTACGTGCATCGGTCCATCATCGCGCAGGCAGTTACACCTTGCGGTTCTCGGAGGTGATCAGCCAGGCCAGCTTCTCCAGCCCGTCGATGAGCTGGTGCAGGATGTCGGCGGAGGTGGGATCTTCGTCGTCGACCTCGTCGTGCACGGCGCGCAACGTATTGACCGCGGCCTGGATCCGCACGGTCACGAGGTCCACCACATCGCCGGTGCTGCGTTCATACGGCGGGAACTGGGGCAGTGTGGTGCTGGCCGCGACCGTGTCCGACCGGCCGTCAGGTACGGCATACAGGGCACGCAGGCGTTCGGCGATGGTGTCGCTGCCCTCGCGGGCGAAGTCGACTAGTTCGTCGAGCTGTAGATGCAGATCGCGGAAGTTGCTTCCCACAACATTCCAGTGCGCCTGCTTGCCTTGCAGGTGAAGCTCGATCAGGTCGACGAGGACGCGTTGCAGGTTATTTGACAGCGTCGGCGAGGCGCTGAAGTGCCTGACATCGGATTCTGAGAGACGGGCTGTGTTAGTCATGCAAAGTGCAACCTGCTCCAATTTGGAACTATTCCAGAAAATGGAAAGATCTCTGCCGGCGCTAGTCGGTCAAGGGCTTCTGTTGGCCTGCTACCGAGAGCTCGGCCCGACCGCTCACGTACGGGGCGATATCGATGCGCGTGACCTGCCCGGCGCGAGTATCCATGCGGATGATGGCGAAGGGATGGCCGCCCGGTGCGATGACTGCACCGACCCGTCCGTCGACGAGAAGTGCTGTCGCCACCACGATTCGGTCGACAAAGGAACGGGTCTCTTCGGCCACCGCCCGCGCGCCGTGTACCAGTGTCGCCGCGCCGCTGGGGACGAGCGTGGGATCGACGGTGCGGACAACATCGGGCGCCATCAGCGTTATCAGCCGTTCGATATCGCCGCCGCGGGCGGCGGACAGGAAGGCCTCGACTATCTCCAGCTGGCTGTTGATGTCCCGGGACTCCGGGGTGGCGGGGGTGGCAGCGCTGAGCCGCAATCGGGCCCGGCTGGCCAGCTTTTTCGCGGAGGCCGCCGTCATGTCCAGCACCGCGGCGATGTCCTCGAACGGCACCGAGAACAGGTCGTGCAGGACGTACGCCACGCGCTGCTTGGGTGACAGTTCGTCGAGCACCACCAGCATGGCGCGTGAGACCTGCTCGCGCCGCAGGAAATCCTCGTCAGCGGCAAGTTGGGTGCCAGGAATGTGATCGGCAGTCAGTGGAATTTCACCGCGCCGCCCGCGGGTTCGCAGCTGATCGAGGCAGAGCCTGGCGGTGACGGAGGTGAGCCACCCATCGAGATTGTCCACCTCGTCCAGGTCGGTGGACTGCACCCGGATCCACGTGGCTTGCACCGCGTCCTCCGCGTCATGGTGCGTGCCGACGATTCGGTGGGCCACGGATATCAGCCGCGGCCGTGCGGACTCGAATTTTTCGATGAGGTCCACGGGAGGTCACCTTTCCGTCATGTCGGTCGTCATAGGGGTGAGGTCAACGAAACCGACGAGATAGGAGGCACATATGAGCGTACAGATGGTCCGGTTCAGTACGGACGCAGAACGGGTCGAAGAGGTGGAGAAGGCGATCGCCGCGCTGTTCACTGCGGTGGGCAAGGCGTCCCCGGTGGGCATGACGTACACCGCGGGCAGGGTCGGCGACAGCCCCGATTTCGTCTTCCTGTTGCAGCTGTCCGACGGCGCCGACAATCCGCTGTTGGGTATCCCTGACGCACTCGACTTTCGTGCCAAGCTCGCTGGTTGGTCGGCGGGAACCGTTGCGCTGCAGCCATTCACCGTGTTGGGAAGGTACGAGGGCTGATGTCGATTCTGGAGACGGGTCTGTTGGTAACAACTGTCCTGTGCATCGTCGCCAACGGGTTCGAGGTAGTCGCCAAGACAGTCAAGGCACAGTTTGTGGTGCAGAATTCCGGCGAAGTGGGATTGGCGCCACGATGGCTTCCCTACCTAGCGGCGATCGAAGGCGCTGGGGTGGTGGGTCTTGTCATCGGCCTTGCCGGCGTGCGGCCGTTGGGTCTGGCGGCCGCAATCGGGTTGGTGGCCTTCTTCATTGGTGCGGTGGGTGCGCACATTCGTAGCAGTGTGCTGCACAACATCGCGTTCCCGGCCGTCTTTCTGGCGCTTGCCGCGGGGTCCGTGGCTTACTTCGCCCTGCCAGTCCAGTTGGGGCCCGTGAGTACCTGACGATCACCGGTGTAGCCGGTGCGTACTCTCGATGATCGCGGCGCACAGTGCCTGCTCGGGTTCGGAAAGTACGGTGCGGCGACGCAACAGTACGAATTCCAGTTCGCCGAGGTCGGGCAGGCTGTCGTCGCTGACCTTGACCAGGTCTGCCGGCAGAAGAGATTCGGCGTGGGCAATGACACCCATGCCCGCGAGCGCCGCGGCCCGCAGACCCAATTGGCTATCGCTGACGCAGGCGATGCGCCAGGTGCGGCCCTCTCGCTCGAGTGCGCGTAGCGCCGCGTGCCGAGTCAGACTTGGTGGGGGATAGGTGACGATGGGCACCGGGTCGCGCACGTCCTGGGTGTTGGGTCGTCCCGCCCACACCAGTTTGTCGCGCCAGAGCAGCTCACCGTGCGTTTCACCCGGCAGCCGTTTGGCCACCATCAGGTCCAGTTCGCCCGCGGTCATGCGTGTTTTGAGATATTCGCTCAGTCCGACGACGAGCTCCAGATCTACGCCCGGATGAGAGTTCTGGAACTCCACGAGCACATCGGGCAGCTCGCGAGCCACGAGGTCATCGGAGGCGCCGAGCCGGATCAGTCCGGTCAGCTCCGAACTCGCAAAGTAGCGATCGGCCTGGGCCTGCGCATCGAGTATCGAGCGGGCGAAGCCGACCATTGCGGCGCCGTCGGCGGTGAGGGCCAGATTGCGGGTATCGCGGCGGAACAGCTCACGGCCGACGGACTGTTCCAATCGCGCGATATGCCCGCTTACCGTCGACTGACGTAGCCCGAGAATCCGCCCAGCGGCCGTAAAACCACCAGCGCGTTCAACTGTCAGAAAAGTCCGCAACAACTCAGGGTCCAACATTGCCATCACGATACTCGTTCATAGATATCGTTTCTATCGGCTTTTGTAATCAGTGTCTGTCCTCGTACGGTGGCATAGTGAAGTGGCTGGCCAAACTCCGTATCGATGGGTTCCTGCTGGGGCTGTTCGGCGCAATGGCGATCGGACTGCTGCTCCCCGCGCGGGGTGAAGCCGCCGATGTTCTGGACTGGGCGACCAAGATTGCCATCGCGCTGCTGTTCTTCCTCTATGGAACGCGGCTCGAGCCGCGCGAGGCACTTGAGGGGCTCAAGCACTGGAAACTGCACACCACGGTGCTGGCGGCGACCTATGTGCTGTTCCCGCTACTCGGGCTGGCGATGCGGCTGTTGGTACCCTCGGTGCTGACCGATGACCTCTACACGGGTGTGCTGTACCTGTGCCTGCTGCCCTCGACGGTGCAGTCCTCGATTGCCTTTACGTCCATTGCCCGCGGCAATGTCGCGGCGGCGGTGGTGAGTGCGTCGGTGTCGAACATGTTGGGTGTCTTTATGACTCCCGTGCTGGTGATGCTGCTCATGCAGACCACTGGGGAGGCGACGGTCTCACCCACGGCCATCCTGGAGATCGTCGTGCAGCTGTTGTTGCCCTTCGTTGCCGGTCAGTTGTTGCGGCCCAAGCTGTATCGAGTCCTGTCGCACACCACACTTACGAAGGTTGTCGACCGCGGCTCCGTCTACCTTGTGGTCTATGCGGCGTTCAGCGCCGGGATGGTCGAACACGTCTGGCAGGGCCTGCAGCCCTCCCGGCTATTGGCCGTCGTCGCGGTCAGCATCGTGCTGCTGGCGGTAGTGCTTGGTGTTACGGCGGGAGCGGCCCGGTTGTTGCGGTTCGACCGGGCGGATCGCATCGTGGTGATCTTCTGCGGGTCGAAGAAGAGCCTGGCGACCGGATTGCCGATGGCGACGGTGCTCTTCGCGGGGCATCCGGTGGGTCTGATCGTGCTGCCGCTGATGATCTTCCACCAGATCCAATTGATCACCTGTGCCGCGCTGGCCGGCCGGTGGGGGCGGGCCGCGGAAGCGGACGCAGCGACAGTCGGAGACGAGACCGTCTCTGCTGCCTGACCTTTGCGCATGATCCTCGCTATCGCCTCGGTGCGGTATTGGGTAGCCTGGGACGGCTAGCGCGAGGAAGGCGGTGGAATGCCAGAAGGCGACACGGTTTTCCGAACAGCGCGGCGCTTGGCCGATGCACTGGCAGGCCGGACACTCACTGGCTGTGATATCCGTGTTCCACGTTTCGCAACCGTCGATTTGAGCGGGGAACGGGTTGACGACGTGGTGGCGCGTGGAAAGCATCTATTCATTCGCGTGGGCCGGGCCAGCATTCACTCGCATCTGAAAATGGATGGCAGTTGGCGGATCGTCCCCACTCATGGGTCCGTCCCTGCTTGGGACCATCGCATCAGAGCGGTACTCACCACCGACCACTCGGTGGCTCTCGGTATCAGCTTGGGTGCTTTGGATGTGGTCGCGCGGGAGCGGGAAAATGACATCGTGGGTCACCTAGGTCCGGATCTGCTTGGGGCAGATTGGGATCCCGTCGTCGCTGTGGAGCGATTGATGGCGCGGGCCGATGATGAGCTGAGCGCGACGCTTCTCGACCAGAGGGTCATGGCGGGCATAGGCAACGTGTATTGCAACGAACTGTGTTTTTTGGCCGGGTTGCTGCCCACAACGCCGGTGGGAGACCTCGTCGATCCCGCGAGTCTCGTTGAGCGCGCCCATACGTTGTTGCATATGAACAAGCACAACCACCGCAGGACCACGACCGGCGATCCGCGGCCCGGCCGTGAGCTGTGGGTTTACGGTCGACATGGAAAGCCTTGCCGCCGTTGCGGAACCCGTATCTCACGCGATCAGGCGCTGCCGCGCGTCGCGTATTGGTGCCCTAGTTGCCAGCGGTAGCGTCCGGGTGTCGGAGGGCTGGCTTAAAGTTCATCCAATGATGCTGCGGCGTTTCCGGCGGAGGGCTGCCCGTATGCGGCGACGCCTGTCGCGCGCATTGGTCGTACTGATCGTCGTGGTGCTGGCGGGGCCCGTCACCGCACTGATTGTTTGGCCAGGCGTCCTGGTGTACCGGAATACGGGAGACCCAGCGCTTGCGGCGTTGGCGCTAGTGGCATATCTGGCGGCGCCGTACGCCGTCTATCTGATCCTGCGCAGCCTGGGATGGACTCTGCGGGCACTTGGTGACACGATGGCGCGACGCCGATACGACGCCCAGTTACGAAGGTATACAAGACTGTCCGGACTCGACGAGATCGACGAGATGTCCGGTGCCGATTTCGAGACGTTTGTGGCGGCCCGGATGCACGGTGCGGGATGGCACGTCGAAACCACGCCGGCATCCAGTGATTACGGTGTCGACCTGATAGCCACGAATCGGCGCGATGTCGTGGCCGTGCAATGCAAGCGCTACTCGAAACCGGTAGGTGTCAGGGCTGTTCAAGAGGCCGTTGCGGGGGCGCGGCACTATGACTGCACCCGCGCCATGGTGGTCAGCAATCAGGATTTCACCCGCCAGGCCCACGCGCTGGCCGCGAGCAGCAGGTGTGAGCTCATCGGTCGGGATCGACTGCCGCGCTGGCTGAATCAGAGTGAAGTGTCCGCTTCCTCGAACGCCGCACCGCCCAGATGACAACCAACAAGGCCACCCCGAAGAGCGGATAGCCCATAGCGATGCGTGCGATTGCCAGCCAGCCGACCGAATCCTGGGCATACAACCACTCCTGCACAACAAATCTGGATGCGAACACCGCCGCGAGGATCAGGGTCGCCAGCGCGAAGGCGGATCGCGACGGTTTGTCGTCGCGTCAGCGCTGCCCGGTGCCGGTGAAGCCGTGCCAGATCACCCCCGCGAGTGGCCAGCCCACCACCACCGACGTCGCGAAAACGACCGCGGCGATGAGATGGGTCCAAATGCCCATGAGGAAAAAGCCCTTGGCGGATCCGATCTGGTAGGCGATTGCCGCCGAGATGGCGACCCCGAACAACCCGGATATCGCAGGTTGTAGCGGCTGGTTGCGTAACCATCGCCATGCCGCGATGGCCGCCGCGGTGGCCAGGGATATCCAGATTGCGCCTGCCAAGCCAGAAGCGCTGTTGCCCAAGGTAAAAGTAACGCTTGGCAGGCCCGCGTAGATGATCCCGGCAAGGCCTCCGGCCTGTTCGAGCACGGTGGGTCTGCGTTCGTAACTCTCCGGCAGCTCGGAAACCTCGGTCACGGCACCTGCCGTCCACCTAGATGCTGGGCCAGGAATCGTTCTGTCGCGCGGTACAGGTCTATCTGATTCTCCGGATTCAGGAATCCGTGCCCTTCATCCGTCTTGACCATGTATTCGACCTCGACTCCGCGGGCGCGCAGGGCCGCCACTATGTTGTCGGATTCGGCCTGGACCACACGAACATCGTTGGCGCCCTGGGCTACCAGTAGTGGGGTGCGAATCTGGTCCACCCGGCTGATGGGCGATCGGGCGAGCATGTCGGCTTCCTGCTCCGGTACGGCGGGATCCCCGACGTACCGGTACCAGTTGTTGGCCAGGTTCGGCCGCACAAACGGCGGAAGGGTGCGCATGAAATTCGCCAGATTCGAAATGCCCACGTAGTCGATGGCGGCCGCGAAGACGTCGGGGGTGAAGGTGACCCCGACCAGCGCCGAGTACCCGCCGTAGGAGCCACCGAAGATCGCTACCCGACTGGGGTCCGCATAGCCCAGCTTGACCGCCCAGTCGACGGCATCGATCAGATCGTCGTGCATCTGGCCTGCAAATTCCCCGATGGCGGCCTTGGTGAAGGCTTTTCCGTAGCCGGTGGATCCGCGGAAGTTGACCTGCAGCACCGCATATCCGCGATTCGCCAGGAACTGCACCGCCGGATCGAAGCCCCAGCTGTCGCGATGCCACGGCCCGCCATGGACAACGAGGACCAGGGGGAGCCCGGCGGGCTCCACTCCTACGGGCAGCGTCAGATACGAGTGCAAGTCCAAGCCGTCGCGTGAGGTGATGGTGACCGGAGCCATGGGTGCCAGGTCCGCCGGATTCAGGTGTGGAAATGGGCGGAACAGCTGCCTGCTCTCGCCCGTCGCGTGGTCGTAGAAGTACGTGACACCCGGATCTCGGTCGCGGGTGAAACTGACCACCCAGCGCCGGCCTTCGTCATCAGAGGAGATCTCGCTGAGGTCGCCCTCCGAGAGCCCCTGGAGCTTGTCGAGCACTGGGGCGAAATCCGGATCAAGGACACGAATTTCCTGGCGCTCGCCGAGATAGCGAACCGCCAGCAGCTCGCCGGTCTTCCGATGCCGGATCAGGGTCGGCGCCAGGCCCAGCGCGGCGGAAAGGTCGAACACGGGGTGGCTGTCGACTTCGGATTCCTCACCGGTGGCCAGGTCGAGCCGGACCAGACGCGTACGGTCAGTGTCACGGCTGGAACCCATCCACAATCCGGTGCCGTCCGGTGTCAGCTGAGTCGGATGCATTCCGACCGGGTAGTCCGCGCCGTTGTACACGCAGAGTGGTCGCAGCGTCCCGGACACGTACCGCGAGAACTCGATATCGCCTGCGGGCGTCAGCGATTGGGTGAACACCTCATGATGCGGGCCGCAGAACCACGCCATGACGTCGCCGGGGTTTTCGGCGAGCATGGTCAGCTCTCCCGAGGTGACATCGAGCTCGTAGAGGTCGATGTGGTCGATTCTGCGGTAGTTCAGTTGGATGTACACCTTGCCGGGGCGACCGCGTGGTCGTTCCAGGCCCAGCAGTCGTACTCCGGGATACGGTGTCAGATCCACCGCTGGCGTGTCGGGGTGGTTCAAGTCCACGCGATACAGGTGCCAGTTCTCGTCGCCGCCGGAATCTTGCACGTAAAGCAGCCAGCGTGGATCGTCCGCCCAGAAAAAACCGGTGACACTTCGCGTTTCGTCGTAGGTGACGCACCGCGTTTCCTCCGAATCGACACTCTGAACCCACACATTGAGGCGGTTCTTCCGCGGGGCCAGATATGCGATCGTGCTTCCGTCGGGTGAAATCGATGCGGATGCGCGGACGGGCGGATCGAAGAATTCTTCGACGGTGATGAGCCGGGGCAGCCCCATATGTGTTCCTCTCGGTGTCGACTGACACCAGGAGAAACCATGCCGCTACGGCACGGTCAACTGCAGTGTCGCTGACCTGCGAAACGGTGATCGAATTGTCGCGATGACGTGGTGACGGTTGACGATCAAACCGGCGATCGCCAGTACGCCGTACATACCACACAGGATGAGCCGACCATGGGTCGAGGTGATGGGGAACTGGATCACAAAGAGTGCCAGTAGCGCCCATGCGGTCGCGCGGTGGAACCGCAACGCGAGGATCAGTGCCACGCCCATCATGGTTTGCGTTGCGGTCAGCAGGGTTTCTTCAACCTGGCGAGCGTCCAGGACCAACGAGAATCCCCCGCCGCCTGCCAGATGTGCGATCGGCAGCGACCCGATCAACAGTGTCCACTGGTTGACCTTGGACGAGATCAGCGTCGCGATGGCTGCGGTTCCCTTGCCCCGGGCGGCGAAAATCGCGGCGATGATGAATTCGGGTGCTTCGGATGCCAGCGGTGCGAGCCACTGCACCAGCAAGAATTGGTCTATACCCAATTGCGTTCCGGCACTTACCAGGCTGTTGGCAAAGGGCTCGGCGCACAACAGGATGATGGAGGCGGCGAGGACGAACATGGTGATGACCGTGCTGCGGCGCATCTGCTTGGGTAGCATCCCAATGGCTGCGGCCGTGCCTACCAGATCAGGCTCCTCGGCCTCGCCCCGGCTGATGGTGAACAGGTAAAACCCGAACCACGCCAGCAGCGCGATGCCGAGCACGAGGTGAATCTGGCCGCTCGCCGGGATGACGAACGCCACCACACCCGCCACCAATAGGAAACCAAGTTCGATGCGGTTGGATTGTTCCAGCGATAGCAGATTGACCGGCCGTCCGGATGTCTTGCGGGCCATCGCAAGTGCGATGAGAACGACGACGGGCCAACCGAGTCCCATCAACAAACGATTCGACCCGGTCATGTTCGCCGCAGCGTATTGGCTGTACTCGGGAACCTGGCCGGAGATGTAGGCGTAGTAGAGGTCGACCGCATATTCGGGCAGTACCGCGATCAAGGCCAAGACTGCGATGGCCAGGCCGCCGGAGACGTCAATCTGCGCGGCCTCAGCGGCCCATGCCAAAACGAAACTGGCGGCCACTACCGCGGCGCCGTAGATCACGAGTGCGATTACCGGGCTCGGGTGCAATCCGCCGATTCGTGTGACCAGCGCTGGCGCCATGAACAAGGCGGTGATGCACACCGACCGGAGGAGTTGACGCCGCAGTCCGCCGACCATGGTGGGCGTACTCGCGGTGGTTTGCACGGCATCCTCTCTCAGGTCTGGCAGTCACATGCGTGATCCCTGCCGATCGGTCGCAGACACAAGCTAGCACCACCGCACACTTCCAGCAACAGGTTGATATCCCTGCGTGATACGCCTGAAACCACAAAATTGCCAGCTAGTAGCCACCTTTATCGATTCTTCGGCTACCCTAATGTGAATGTATGGCAAACCGGATTGACCGCAGGGCGGAGTAGTGGCTGATTGGGTGTGGGTTTTGGGTGTTGACTGTGCCGTGGCGGCATAGTGTCGAGTGGCGACGTGTCAGTGCGGGCTGAAGGAGTGACGGTGGGCTGGAGTACCCGGGAGCTTGCCGAGCTCGCCGGCACCAGCCTGCGCACGGTGCGTCACTATCACGACATTGGTGTGCTCGGTGAGCCCGAACGCCGGTCCAATGGCTACAAGAGTTACGGCGTCGCACACCTGGTTCGGGTCTTACAGATCAAACGCCTGACCGGTTTGGGTCTCTCCTTGAAGCAGATCGCGGATATGGACGAGACCAACGAAGATCCGCAGGAGGCACTGCGCGCACTTGATGAGGAGTTGGCCGCCACCATCGAGCGGCTGCAAAATGTGCGCAGCGAGCTTGGCCAGATACTGTCCAGTGAGGTCGCGGCGGATCTTCCGGCCGAATTCGGCGCTGCTGCAGTTAATGTGGATCTGTCTGACACCGATCGTTCGCTCGCTTTTGTGATGTCCAGGGTGCTGGGCCCGGTCGGACTGCAGGCCTTCGTGGGAATGTTCCTGGATCAGCAGGACCGGGAGCTCGATCGCGAGCTCGAGAATCTGTCCGCCGATGCCGACGAGCAGACATGTGCCGACCTCGCCGAGCGAATGTCGCTGCAGGCCCAGCGGTTGTATGCCGATCATCCAGGCATGCTGAACTCGACCGCGGATGCTCCCCGCGGCCAGCGCTTTGCCGAGCGCACGGTGGCCCAAGCCCTGTTGGATCTATTCAACCCGGCTCAGCTGGATGTCCTGGTTCGCGTCGGTGCCGCGATCCGATCCAATCCCTCCTGAATAGTCCGGCCTCGGGTCATGGGCTGGGTTGGGGGATATTGCACTGGGTGACTACCGGATTGAGACCGGCGTAGTTGAGGGGACCGGCGATGACGGTCAGCGCGATGGTCCCTGCGCTGGCGCAGGTTTGTGGGCTGCTGGTGATGTATCCGCGTTGGGCTACCGCGATTGCCCCCACGATCAACCACACAGTCAGGAGCAGTCCCGCGTATCGCATCGTGCTCTCCTCAGTAGTAGTGCCGACGGCCACCGACGGCGTGGCCCATGCGGCCCGCCACCATGAGGACCAGGCCAATGACGAGGACTACGACCCCTACGGTCCATAGCCACCCAATATTGAGTAGGAATCCGGCAGCCAGCATTATGACGCCCAAAATGATCATGGCGCTCACCTAGTTTCAGTGCGCATACGCACATTCGGCGTATTGCTTACGGCGTTAACTATACGCCGCGACCGTACTTCAGGGAGCAGTATTGCGGGATGCGGCCACGGGTGAGTCAGCGATTCTCACACCGAACGAACCGAGTGATAACCGGGGCGAGTTTGTCGGCTCGCAGCACCACATCGACGTGCCCGCCGTTATGTAGATACAAGCGCGAGTGGGGAAGCAGAAGGTGCATCAGCTTCGCATTGACGACGGGAATGATCGGGTCGTCGGTGCCGGCGACGATGAGCGTTGGTTGACGCACGGCCCATAACGCATGCACGCTTGTCCACACCGACCCGGCCAGCAGTTGAAAGAGATAGCCTCGCAAGGATCCTGCTGCCCGCTGCTTGCCGAACAGCTCGGCCACCGGCTCCGGGTCGCAACGGACCGAGCCGCCGTAGATGTTCGAGGCGATGTTGGCGCCATACTCGGGATCGGAAAAACGATGTGGGGTAATCATCTTCATCAGCACCCGCGGATGGGCGGGCACCATGACCGCGCCGGTCCCGGTGGACACCAGAACCAACCTCCGGCAGCGTCGCGGGTTTTGGAATGCGAACTGTTGTGCCAGCGCCCCTCCCCAGGACAGCCCGAAGATGTCAACGCGGTCGTACCCCAGTTGGTCGAGGACTTTGCCGAGCACCCAGGCCAGGTAGGGAAACCCATACGGAAGAGGGGAATTTAGAGATCCTCCGGTGCCGGGCACATCGAATCTGACGATCGGGATACCGGGGTCGAGGTGCTCGACGAGTTGGTCGAGAACTTCGAGCCCCACCCCGATGCCATTGCACAGGATGATCGGAATACCCGCACCGGGGCGCACCTTGAGCCGGATCTTGTGAACGAAGACCTGGACGAATTGCTCGCCGGCTGTCGGTGTCACCTGGCGTCCTCGTGATGGCAGATGGCGGTCATTTGGTGTGCACATAGGCACCGGGTGCGGCAGCGACCGGCGGCATGGATCGACTCCCGAGCTGCCCGGGGACGTCTTTGATGTCGCCACCACGCTCGGCGAGCCACTGCACGTAGTTGGGCCACCAGGAATCGGCAGCCTTGTCTGCGTGTGTCATCCACTGATGCGGATCGGACGTATCCGCGGGGCCGAACCGGTAGGACGCCTTCGGATTTCCGGGCGGGTTCACCAGTGCGGCGATGTGACCACTCGAAGAGAGCACGTACTGCTGATCGGTGCTGCCCAGTAGGAGTGCGCTGCGATAGGTGGCCTGCCAGGGGCTGATGTGGTCGGCCACGCCACCCACGACATAGGTAGGGATGGTCACTGTGCTCAAGTCGATGGGTGTGCCCAGCATGGTGGCCTTACCCGGCACGGTGAGGGCATTGTCAACACCCAGGCTGACCATGTCGCGATGCAGGGCGGCAGCCATCCGCGTGGTGTCCGCGTTCCAGTACAGCACGTCGAATGCTCCGGGACTGCGGCCCTGGATGTAGTTGTTGACCCAATATCGCCACACCAGATCGGTAGGCCGCAGCCACGCGAACACCTCCGCCATGGCGTTGCCGTCCAGGTATCCCTTGCGCTGTGAGGCGGCGATGGCGGCACGTGCGGAGCGCTCACTGAGTGCGGCTGAGGCGAATCCGGCGCGAGACTGGTCGAGCACGGTCACCATCAGTGTCAGGCTCGCCAGCTTGTCCAGCTGGCCCTCGGCGGCCAGGTGGGCGGCGACCATCGCGGTGAGGATGCCTCCCGAGCAGCTGGCCGAGATGTGAGTGCTGTTGCTGCCGCTGATGACGCGTACCGCGTCGATGGCCTCGATGATGGCGGAACCGTAGCTGTCGAATCCCCAATCACGGTGACGGGCCTGAGGATTACGCCATGAGATGGCGAAGACCTGCTGGCCCTGCTGCAGGAAGTACTCGATCATGCTGCGCCTGGGTGCGATGTCCATGATGTAGAACTTGTTGATCACCGGCGGCACCAGCAGTAGCGGGACCTCGCTGACCTTCTCGGTCTGAGGGGTGTATTGGATCAGTTCGAACACCCGCGTTTTGAAGACGACCGCCCCGGGCGTCACGGCGACGTTCTCGCCCACGGAGTATGCGTATTGATCGACCATCGACGGCACACGTGGCTGCGACAACATTTCGCGGGCAAAGGCTTTCACCCCGCGGACGGCGCTCATGCCGCCGGTGTCGATGAGGGCCTTGTAGCCGAGCGGGTTCAGCAGCGGATTGTTGGTGGGGGAGGCGCCTTCGATGAGATTGTCGAAAACGAACCGCATCTTCTCCCGATCACGCCAGTCGAGGTGTGCATCGTCGAGCAGCTGTTCGGCGGTGTTCGAGGCTGACAGGTATGCCTGCATGACACGCTTCAGAAAGGGGTTTTCGTTCCAGGCGGGATCGGCGAAACGCTTGTCGTGACGGGCTGGTTCGCGATCGGAGCGGCCCCGGGTCACGTCGGCGAGCTCTTTTGCCAATTCCCCGCCACGCGTGGCCAGGATGGCGGGCTGTTTCACCAAGCTGGTGGCGAGGTGCAGCCAAGAGGTGTTGGGGGTCATGCGATGCCGGATGCCCAGCGTGGGGCCGGACAGCAGCAGGTCCAGCGGTGCGGCCAACTCGTCGGGGCGGATCTTTTCGGTGGTAGTCATCGGGTGTCTCCTGAAATAGGTTTTACCGCAGACGCTCTCGGCGGTGAACGGGCCTACGCGGGGCGATGACTAAACTCTCGCATCGGTGGGGTGGGGTTGGCTTCGTGCCCAAGCGACGGAGAAACCCGCGTCCTTTGTCTTCGGGCACCAATAGATGCTGCTTAGGTGCGGGAGCGTAGGTGTGCCAGGGCAGCGTTGGCCGCGTGCACACCGCACATACCGTGGGCTCCGGGCCCCGGTGGTGTCGCCGCCGAGCAGATGTACATGCCGTCCACGCCGAGGCCGTAGGGGCGCAGGGCTATCCGCGGCCCAAACACCAGCTGCCGAATGTCCTTGGCGCCGGTCATGATGTCACCGCCGACGTAGTTGGCGTTGTAGCGCGACATCTCGGTGGTCGAACGTACGGCGGTGCCGATGATGCGCTCACGGAAGCCGGGTGCGAAGCGTTCGATCTGCCGGATGATCGCTTCGGTCGCGTCGCCGCTGTAGCCGAACGGCACGTGTGCGTAGGTCCACAGTGGATGGATGTTTCCGGCCGAACGCCGTGGATCAGCCAGGTACTGCTGTCCAACCAGCACAAATGGCCGCTGCGGCATCTGCCCGGCATGAATCTGTCGTTCGGTGGACGCGACTTCGGCATAGATACCGCCAAGGTGCACGGTGCCGGCGCGGTGGGCTTCGGGGTTTGTCCACGGAACGGAACCTTCGACCGCGAAGTCCACCTTGAATGCGCCCGGTCCGTGTCGGAACGTGCGGAACGCCCGCGCAACGCGATCAGGCAGTCGGTCGCCCAGGATGCTGGCCACGGCTCCCGGTTCCAGGTCGAAGAGAGTCAGATCCGTGTCGGGTAGTTGGGCGGCGGTTTCGACGCGGACACCGGTCACGACCTTGCCCCCGAGTTCGGCGAGGGCGGCGGTCATCGCCGTGACCAGCGAGCCGGTACCACCGGAGACCACGGGCCAGCCATGCCGATGGCCCGCCGTCGTGATGCCCAGACCGACGGCGGCGGTCATCGGATAGTGCAGCGGCCGGAAGGCGTGCGCGGCAACCCCGCCGTACAACGCTCGGGCTTGCTCGGTTCGGAAGAGCCGCGCGATCGCCGAAGCGGGGAGCGGTGCCGGCATCCCGAACCGGGCCATCTGGATGGGGTTGTTCGGGAAACGCAGCAGCGGCGCGGTGATGTCCAGTGACAAGGTGTCGAAGTGCTCGGACGGATAGCGGAACAAGGCGCGCCAGCGCTTACCGTCCCGGCCCATCCGCGCAGCGGTGTCGTCGACCGATCGGAACAGCACACCGGCCGAACGGTCATCGAGCGGATGGACGCAGTCGATTTCCGGAAGCAGCCAGCGCACCCCACGTCGTTCGAGATCGAGGCTGGACAGGAACGCAGATCCGATGGCCATCGGATGAGCTGCCGCGCAGTGGTCGTGGATGAGGTCAGGAACGATCCCTTCCGAGGAGCGGCAGCCGCCGCCTGCGGTGTCAGCCGCCTCCAGCACGATGACGGACACTCCGCTGCGGGCAAGGGTGATCGCGGCAGCGAGCCCGTTGGGTCCGCTGCCGACGATCGTCGCGGTACTCATGCTGCGTGTCGTTCCGGATGCTGTCGCGCCCAGCGTGACCACTGGACCCGCAACGGAATTGGTCCATTGGGGAGCCACGGTTGCTCCCGGACAGCGTCCGCGACGGTCCACTCACCTTCCTCGACTACGCCGAGAGCGGCATCGATCACCTTGTATTGCTGTGTCTTCTTATGCACGGGTTGCGATTCCACCCACACCACCACCAGCTCGCCGGGGGCGAATTGCGCTTCTTCCTGTACGGCCTCGACGAGACTAGCATCATGCAGGTGTCCGTCGCCGAAATTAAAGCCTATCAACGAGTTACAGGTGAACTCTGCTTCTCTGACCGTTCTGGTATCGATATCGGGAAGGTTTTTCAACAGCACCGAGAACAGACCGCGACCTTGGCTGTGCATAGTGCGCCAGCTGATGGTCTGCTGCATTGTGACCTCCGCCCACTCCGGTTCGTAACCGAATTCTACGAACTGGTCGACCTGGTTCTTGGCCGACCGTGTCACCTCGTTCAGCTTGGCCTCGGCGCCGGGTGCGAATGTCCACAGTGCTGATGCCCAGTTGCCCGCATACTGCCGCATTGACGGTAGGAATGACACCTTGTCGGGGCGCAGATTGCCCAGCACGGGGTAGACGAGCAGTGCAACTGCGATGGGGACGGCTAGCCACGTCGAGGACATGCCGGTCATGGTGTACCCGTCCCAGTTGGGGAAAGCCAGGAACAGAAACACCGTGCTGTAGGCGAATAGCACGTTCCATTCCAGTGGCACCGCGAGCGGGAATGTGGAGATGATGAACAGGTGGAAGCCGATCATGACCACGACGGCCACCAGGGTGACAGTCCTGCTGGCAGAGAAAAAGAGGACAAGGGGCGCAACGATTTCTACTGTGGTACCCAGGAAATGGGCCATGAAATTGGCGCCTCGGGACGGCCGCATGTCGTAGGGGAAATTGCGGTAGTTGGCACGTTTGAGTCGTTTGAACACGATCAGCGGAGCGTTGGAAACCATGGGTGGGATGACGTTGGAGAAGTGCTTGCCGAACTTGGAGAACCCTGCACCAACCCACACCACCAGAATGAGCATCTTGAGAGCCACAATCATGTCCACGAATGGCAGTGTGGCAAAGAAGAACAGTGCCGGTAGGTACTGCTCGCCGCGGGCGGCCAGGAAAATGATCTTGTCGCGCAGGCCGTTGAGTATCAGCAGGATTATCGGGGTGATGAGCAGCTTGGGCTGGATGATGCCGCTTGTGTTGTCGGGCAACGCCTTCAGCAGCGACTCGCTCGGAACTCCGTGCATTACCAGCGCGACCACCAGTGACGCCAGCAGTGCGAGGTACAAGGCGATGTCCACAGGTCTGCGCCGAGTGCCTCCGGTACCTGGTACCCATTTCCATGGCCGCAGCCGGATAGTTCCCGGACGGGCCCAGAACCGAATCCCTCCGGTCATCGGTTTGACCTTGCCTGCCAGTGGCCCCCACGAGCCGGCCACGCCGATGGTCTCCAGCAGGATGGTCCACACCACCAGCTTCTGGTAGACGATCGGCTGGTTCCACCATTCCTGCCAGTGCCAGAAGGCGGGGAGACCAGAGGTGGCGGCGGCAACTACGACGCCGCCGAGTGCGTAGAAGAAGGCGAGCTTCAGGATGTAGATGGTGTGCACCATTCGTGGGGAACCGAATCCGTTGTCGGCCCAGAAGGTGACAAGGATGTGCATCCGCTCCATCAGAGGCAATTTCATGAATTCGGCCGGTATCACGTCCGGTCGGTTTGGTTCGGTGAATCCCATGGGACTGCTCCGTTCAGTGGTGGGGCTAGGCGGATTCTTTGGTGGTGAGAGGTCGGGCGATGATCCGGAGCGCGGGTTTGTCGATCTTGCCTACGGGGTTCTTGGGAAGCTCGGCGAGAATGGTGATATCAACGGGCAGTTTGAATTTCGAGAGCATCTGACGAGCGTGTGCCAATATGGCGGTGCTCTCCAGGCTCTTACCGGAGTTGAAGGCGGCGAACAGCACAGGCTCCTCGCCGTACACCGGATGCGGGCGACCGACCACCGCGGCCTCGGCGATTTCAGGTAATTGGTAGACGACGGATTCGATCTCTTTGGGGTAGATGTTCTCGCCGCCCCGGATAACCATGTCCTTGGTGCGATCGATGAGTATCAGGTAGCCGTCTTCGTCCAACAGTCCGATATCGCCGGTGTGGAGCCAGCCGTCCACGATGGTGTTGGCAGTCGCCTCCGGGCGATTCAGATAGCCGCGCATGACATTTGGTCCCTTGATCAGCACCTCTCCCGGCACGCCGTTGGCGACGTCGGTTCCGAAGGTCTCAACGACGCGGATCTGCTGCCCCGGCATGGGTAGGCCAACGGTGCCGGGCTTACGTTTTCCATGCAACGGGTTGACCGTTGCGGCACAGGTGCATTCGGATTGACCGTAGCCCTCGATGAGTGAAATGCCGTATCGGGATTCGAAGCGCTGCAACAGTTCCACGCTTGCGGGAGCGGCACCGCATACCGCGAATCTGACGGAGGACGTGTCCGGCCTGATGTCCGCCGACAGGTCGGACAGCACTGTGTAGATGGCCGGGACCGCTGAGAAATAGGTGGCGCGAGTCGCTTCGAGTGCGTCGAAGAAGGTGGTCGGACGGAATCGGCCGACGATGGTGGTTCGTCCGCCGGCGAGCAGGGGCGCCAAGACGCTGACGACGATGCCGTTGACGTGAAACAACGGCAGAACGAGCAGGCTGTGGTCGGAACCCGTCAACTCGAAGGCGTCGATTGCCATGGAGCAAATGGCAGCGAGGTTCTGATGGGTGAGCATGACCCCCTTGGGGCGGCCGGTGGTGCCGCTGGTGTAGATCAACAGCGCGATGTCGTCCGGGCTGGAGGCTGCCGGAGCACCCGGGCCGGGTAGGGCCGATGCCAGGTCGTCGATATCGACGACTGGCACCGGTGCGGTGAAATCGAGCTCGCGGTCGATGACGAGCACTCGGGCGCCGGAGTCGTTGACCTGATGGGTGACCTCCGTCTGTACTAGGGATGGATTGAGAGGTGTGGCGGTTGCCCCGAGTCGCCACGCGGCGAACATCGCGATCACCAAGTAGGCGGTGTTGGGCAGGCTTATCGCGACGACGTCTCCTCGGGTGATGCCATGTGCGGATAGTGCCGCGGCCGCGGCGCGCACGGCACGGTCGAACTCGGTGTTGTCGAGGTGTAGGACGTCGTCGTCGAGGGCGGGACCGTGCGAATCGTGCCGGCCCGGTCGCTCGGCAGGGTGGTGAGGTCGGTGAAGGTCATCTCATAGACGCTATGAATGCGTGGTCGGCATCACATCGTCCTGGCGAGATGAACATCGGGGGCTGTGTTGTCTCGGGGCGACAAATTGGGCTGATCCGACTTCGAGAAACCGGGCGGTTCGAGCATCCCGCCGCCCTACTGTCTAGTGAATGGCGGATCGCGACGTGTCAGATCCCGCGTTGGTGACGCAAACGGCGTCGTGTATCGTGGCGCGGCTTGCCGAGCGGTTGTCAGAGGTGTCGCAACAGGTCATGGCGCGACTGAAGGCAGACATTCCCGAGCTTCGCGGCGACGCTCCCTTGCTTGACGTGCTGGGAGCCAGCGTCGAAGGCAACGTCGCCACGATCTTTCATTCGTTGCAGTACGACATACCGATAGAGCGTGTCGAGGCACCCACCGCGGCCATGGAATATGCGCGTCGACTGGCGCAACGGGGAGTCTCTGCCAACATCTTGGTGCGGGCCTACCGACTGGGGCATCAGACGGTGCTTGACGCGGTGCTGGAGGAGATCCGGCAGGCGCGCTTGGCGTCAGCGCTGAGCTTGGATGTCTACGAGTGGATCACCACCGTCTCGTTCCGGTACATCGACTGGATCACTGTGCAGGTGACCGAGATCTATGAGCGCGAACGCGATCGGTGGTTGGAGAGCCGCAATAGCGTGCGCGCGGCTCGGGTGCGGGAGGTGCTGTCTGGCGGAGAGGTCGACGTCGATGCCGTCACTGCGTCGATTCGGTATCCGCTGCGGCGTACCCACTTGGCTGCGGTGATGTGGCTTGCCGCGGATGGCGAGCAGGACGGGCTGGCGCGTCTGGAGCGTTCGCTGCGGGAGATGGCTATGGTCATGCAGGTTCGGGAGGCCCCGTTGTTCATCGCCGCTGATCAGGTCAGCGGCTGGGGATGGATTTCGTTGTCGCCCAGCGCAGTAGAGGGCGCTGTGGAGGTTGCGCGGCAATTTGCCGAGTCGTTGGATGGGACGCGTACCGCGTTCGGCGCGCCGCTCCCCGGACTGGACGGGTTCCGCCGTTCCCACCGCCAGGCGATGGAGGCGCGCCGCGTGGCCGTTGTTGCCGGGGATCGGAGCCCCATGGTGAGCATGGCGACGGATCCGGGGTTGGCGCTGGCGGCATTGCTGGCACCTGATCTGGCCGAGGCGCGGGCGTGGGTGGGAGATATCTTGGGGCCGTTGGCTTCTGACACCGAGAACGACGCGCGGTTGCGTGAAACGCTGCGCGTGTTTTTGCGGGCCGAGGGTAGCTACAAGGCGGCATCCGATGAGCTGATGCTGCACTCCAATTCGGTGAAGTACCGGGTGCAGCGCGCCATCGAGCGCAGGGGCCGGTCGATCGACGACGACAGGCTCGATGTTGAAGTGGCACTGATGATGTGTCATCGGTATGGGTCGGCCACGCTTGCTGGCTAGCTCGACACATGCCTGCGCAACTGTGATGTCGGTCAAGCACTTCAGCTGCTCAGTTGACGAAACTGTAAACGTAGTGCAAATTTTGACCCTGTGGCGGTACTCAGTGAGCAGACAGGGATCAGTGACCTTGTGGAGCAATTGCACGGTCGACATCCAGGCCTGACCCGCGACGTCGTGGAGGCGGTGGTTCGTGCCGAACACTCCCGCTTCGACGACAGCCCGCTGCGCGATTACGTTCCGCTGCTGGTTGAACGGCGTGCTCGCGAGGAACTGGCGCTGCTGAGCGTGTAGCGCGCTAGTGCTCGGGTGACACTCCGGCCCCGTGGATCGCGGCCCGGATCGCGTGCTCGACCTCGCTATTGGCGATGAACAGCATCTCGTCGCCGGCCTCCAACACATCCTCGGGGGCGGGCGCCACCACTGTTCCGCGTCGGACCACGGTGACCAACGCGGCGTTGGGTGGCAGGTCCAGGTCTGCCACGCGTCGTCCCACCAATGGATTATCTTGCGGCAGAGTCAGTTTTGTCAGATCGGCGCGGCCCTCGCGCAGTTCCATGAGGCGTACCAGATGGCCGATGTCGATCGCGCCCTCGATACCCGCCACCATGGCACCGGGCGTGGACACCGCGACATCGACACCCCAGGCCTGACCGAACAGCCACTGGTTGCGGATGTCATTGATGCGGGCGACCACCCGAGGCACGCCGAACTCGCTCTTGGCCAGCAGCCCCACGACAAGGTTGGCCTTGTCGTCACCGGTGGCGGCGACTACGACATCGCAGGTCTCGATGCCCGCTTCCTCGAGAGTGTCCAGCTCGCACGCGTCGGCGTTGAGCCAGTCCGCCCCGGGCACGGCCTGCGGCTCGAAGTTACTGCGCTCTTGTTCGATCAGTAGGATCTTGTGGCCATAGTCGAGCAGTTCACGTGCGACGGAACGGCCCACCTTGCCCGCGCCGGCGATCGCGACTCGCATCTTCTGATCCACCACACCACTATCGTGCCCTATTAATCAGAGTCAACCGACGGGAACGAAGTGAGCCTGCACCAGCTGTACCTGGACTTGCTCGTCGGCGGCCTCGTGTTGCTCGCCAGCATTGTCGGCACCAGGGTGGCGACGCGGATCGGATTCCCCAGCCTCTTGTTCTTCCTTTTGGTCGGGGTCGTTCTGGGTGAGGACGGGCTCGGTCTTGAGTTCGACAATGTGGAGCTGGCCAGGAATGTATGCACCGCGGCGCTTGCGGTGATCCTGGTTGAGGGCGGTTTGACTACGCGGTTTGCTGATGTTCGTAAGGTGCTGGCGCCTGCCGGCGCGATGGCCACGGTCGGTGTGGTGATCAGCACCGTGGTGACCGCGGTCGGCGCGCATGTGCTGTTGCGGATGGACTGGCAGCTGGCTCTGCTCCTCGGCGCCATCGTGTCGTCCACCGACGCGGCCGCGGTGTTTTCGGTGTTGCGGGTGCTACCGCTGCCGCGCCGCGTCGCCGGACTGCTGGAGGCAGAGTCCGGATTCAACGATGCACCCGCCGTGATCCTGGTGCTGATGTTCAGCGTCGTGCCCTTCGTCTTCGAGCCGAAGAGTGCCGCGGTCCAGATCGTGTACGAACTGCTGGCCGGTTCTGCGATAGGTCTGCTGTGTGGCTTCCTGGGGGCGATGGCGCTGCGCCGTGTCGCGCTGCCCGCCTCCGGGCTGTACCCGATCGCGACCTTCGGCATTGGGCTGGTCGCGTTCGCGGCCTCGGGCACGGTGCACGCCAGTGGTTTCATCGCCGCCTACCTGGCCGCGGTGGTGCTCGCCAATTCCGGTCTGCCGCACCGATCTGCCACCCGATCATTCGCTGAGGGGCTGGGCTGGTTGGCGCAGATCGGTCTTTTCGTCCTCCTTGGGTTGCTGGTCAATCCCAGCGAGCTGCTGGATGACCTGGTTCCCGCGATCGTGGTGGGGCTGGTCCTGTTGTTGGTGGCCCGCCCGCTCTCGGTGGTGGGATCACTTGTTGGATTTGGTATCCCATGGCGAGAACGGGCATTTCTCTCATGGGCCGGACTGCGTGGCGCCGTCCCCGTGGTGTTGGCCACCTTCCCGATCGTGGAGGGCGTACCCGACAGCCATCGCCTACTCAATATCGTTTTTGTGCTGGTGGTGGTGTTCACCCTGGTGCAGGGGCCGAGCCTGCGGCCCGTCGCGCACCTACTGGGATTGATCTCCCGGGAGGCCACCCGTGAAATCCAGGTCGAGGCAGCCCCTTTGGATGTCCTGGATGCCGAGTTGCTCACCATGAAGGTTCAACCGGGATCTCGGCTGCGCAATGTCACCATCCTGGAGTTGCGGCTGCCTGACCCGGCCGTGGTCACGTTGATCATCAGGCAGGGCAACACTTTCGTTCCGCTGCCGGACACCCGGATCGAGTCGGACGACGAGCTGATGATCGTCACCACCAGTAAGACCCGGGCGCTGACCGAGTCGCGGATCCGCGCGGTAAGTAGGCGCGGCAAGCTCGCCTACTGGTTCGACGAGTACGGCGACGCGGGCTGATCCGGGAGCAGCACAGCATCACTCGCGGGTTGCTGGGTGATCCATGGCGGGCGGACACTGGACGTAATTAGGCTTCACGAATAATATAGTTTGGTGACCCGAAATTATGAGGAGGGACTGGCGACCCTGAATGCGTCATGGTGCGAGACGGTTGCGATAGCGCAGGCGCTCGCCCTGGGAGACAAGGTGTCCGCGGCGCATGTCCTGCGGACCAGCCGGCGCCCGCTCGTGATTTCGGAGGGCCTGTTGCACCTGCTCTCGGTGTTGATGCGTGCGGCTCCGGCCGGCGATACGGATCGGCTACTGGATACCGCCCGGGCCTGCACGCCGCCACCACCGATACCGAATCTTGTTCCGGTACAACCATTCCAGGAGGTCTCGTACACAATGTCCACGCTCACCGATGAGATGAAACGGATGCTCGGTTCTCAGCTGGCGATCCTCGCGACCGTGACAGACGGCATGACGCCCAACATCGGTCCGAAACGTTCCCTGCGGGTCCGCGATGATCGGTCCCTGATATTCAACGAGAACACCGGTGGGCAGACACTGGCCAACATCCGTGCCGGATCAAAGGTTTCCGTCGCGGTGATTGATCGCGAGGCGCTGGACGGGTACCGGTTCGTTGGCTCAGCCCAGATTCACGAGTCGGGCCCGGCGTTCGAGGATGCTGTGGCCTTCGCGCAGGAGCGCGGGATGAAGTATCCGCGCTGTGCGGTGGTCATCGCTGTCGAGGACATCCACACACTCAAGCCGGGAGCAACAGCGGGCAAGCGCGTGTAGACATGAAGCCATGGCGGATCCGCTCCCGGCCCCGGATGAGGTCGTCGTCTATTGGCGGCCGGGCTGCCCCTTTTGTATCAAGCTGCGTACGCAGCTGCGCTTCACCCGGCTGCGCTATCGCGAGGTGAACATCTGGGAATCGCCGGAGGCGGCTGCCTACGTGCATTCCGTGGCGGACGGCAATGAGACGGTGCCGACCGTCAGTGTTGCGGGTCATCCTTTGGTGAATCCTTCGCGCCGACAGCTGTTGGCGGCCGCGCGCGAGCACGCACCCCAGGCGTTGCCGTAGTGACGCTGCTCACGCCGAGTGGCTGCGCATGCGGGCAATGTGTGCCATCGACCAGCAGAAACGTCTGTTCGGCCGGGGGTGACTAATGTGCACCCACAGGGAATAGTTAGCTTAGGTATGTACTTTTACCCAGTGGGCAGCGACGCCCCTCACTCTTAACACCGATTCTTCCGAGGTATGTAGGCATGACTGAAACGATCTCCGCAGCGGCTGTCCCGACAACGGATCTCGAGGAGCAGGTGAAACGACGCATCGAACAGGTGGTGTCCAGCGATCCGCAAGTAGCGGCGCTGCTCCCTGAGGATGCGGTGACCCAGGCCGTCAATGAGCCGAACCTACCGCTTGTCGAAGTGATCAGGCGACTGCTGGAGGGTTACGGCGACCGCCCGGCCCTTGGGCAGCGCGCCTTCACATTCGTGACGGCCGACGGTGGGGCAACCGAGATCGCGCTCAAGCCCGAGTACACCACCATCTCTTATCGCGAGCTGTGGAATCGTGCCGAGGCAATCGCTGCCGCCTGGTACGAAGGCGGGATTCGCGATGGCGACTTTGTCGCCCAGCTCGGCTTCACCAGCACGGACTTCGCCGCGCTTGATGTCGCCGGACTGCGCCTGGGCACCGTCTCGGTGCCGTTGCAGACCGGAGCCTCGCTGCCGCAGCGCAACGCCATCCTTGAGGAGACGCAGCCCGCGGTCTTTGCCGCCAGCGTCGAGTACCTGGAAGCCGCAGTGGATTCGGTACTCGCGACGCCGTCGGTGCGACTGTTGTCGGTCTTCGATTACCACCCCGAGGTCGACAGCCACCGTGTGGCGCTTGAGGCCGTGCGTACCCGGCTGGAAGATGCCGGCCGGACGATTGCCATCGAGACTTTGGGCGAGGCCCTCGCGCGGGGACGAGAGTTGCCCGCTGCGCCCCTGCCCAGTGCGGATCCCGACGCCCTGCGCCTACTCATTTACACCTCCGGCAGCACGGGCACCCCCAAGGGCGCGATGTACCCGCAGTGGCTCGTTGCCAACCTGTGGCAGAAGAAGTGGCTCACCGACGACGTGATTCCGTCGGTAGGCGTGAACTTCATGCCGATGAGCCACCTGGCGGGCCGACTCACCCTCATGGGGACCCTCTCGGGCGGAGGATCGGCCTACTACATCGCCTCGAGTGATCTTTCGACATTCTTCGAAGACATCGCACTCATCCGTCCCTCGGAAGTGCTCTTTGTGCCCCGTGTCGTCGAGATGGTCTTCCAGCGCTACCAGGCGGAACTGGACCGGTCTCTCGCTCCGGGTGAGAGCAATGCCGAGGTCGCGGAGCGAATCAAGGTCCGCATCCGCGACGAGGACTTCGGTGGACGCGTGCTGAGTGCCGGATCAGGTTCGGCGCCATTGTCTCCCGAGATGACGGAGTTCATGGAGTCGCTGCTACAGGTACCGCTGCGCGACGGGTACGGATCCACCGAGGCCGGTGGCGTGTGGCGTGACGGAGTGCTGCAGCGCCCGCCCGTCACCGACTACAAGCTGGTTGATGTTCCCGAACTCGGGTACTTCACCACTGATTCCCCGCATCCCCGTGGTGAGCTGCGGTTGAAGTCCGAGACGATGTTCCCCGGTTATTACAAGCGCCCCGAAACCACGGCCGACGTCTTCGACGAGGACGGGTACTACAAGACCGGTGACGTGGTGGCCGAGCTCGGGCCGGATCACCTCAGGTACCTCGACCGGGTCAAGAACGTCCTCAAGCTCGCCCAGGGCGAGTTCGTCGCGGTCTCGAAACTGGAAGCCGCATACACCGGCAGCCCGCTGGTGCGGCAGATCTTCGTGTACGGAAACAGCGAGCGCTCGTTCCTGCTGGCCGTCGTGGTGCCGACTCCGGAAGCCCTTGAGCGGTATACGGATTCACCGGATGCGCTCAAGCCGTTGATTCAGGACTCGTTGCAGCAGGTCGCCAAGGACGCGGAACTGCAGTCCTACGAGATCCCGCGGGACTTCATCGTGGAGACGGTGCCGTTCACGGTCGAATCAGGACTGCTGTCGGACGCGCGAAAGCTGCTGCGCCCCAAGCTGAAGGATCACTACGGCGAGCGGCTGGAGGCTCTGTACGTCGAGCTGGCGGAAAGCCAGAACGAGCGACTGCGCCAGCTGGCGCGGGAGGCCGCGAGCCGCCCGGTGCTGGAGACGGTGACCGATGCGGCGGCCGCGCTGCTGGGTGCGTCGTCGTCCGACTTGGCTCCCGATGTGCGGTTCATCGACCTCGGCGGCGATTCGCTGTCGGCGCTGTCGTACTCCGAGCTGCTGCGGGACATCTTCGAGGTGGACGTTCCGGTCGGCGTCATCAACAGCGTCGCCAACGATCTCGCCGCGATCGCCCGGCATATCGAGGCGCAGCGGACCGGTGCTGCGACGCAGCCGACGTTCGCATCGGTCCATGGCCGGGACGCAACGGTCATCAACGCCGCAGAGCTCACTCTCGACAAGTTCCTGGACGAGTCGTTGTTGAAGGCGGCCAAGAACATTCAGCCCGCCACCACCGACGTCAAGACCGTGCTGGTGACCGGTGGCAATGGCTGGCTGGGGCGCTGGTTGGTGCTTGACTGGCTGGAGCGGCTGGCCCCCAACGGCGGAAAGGTGTACGCGCTCATCCGCGGCAGCGATGCGCACGCGGCTCGCGCACGGTTGGATGCCGTGTACGAATCGGGCGACCCGAAGCTCTCGGCGCACTACCGTCAGCTGGCGGAGGCGGGCCTGGAAGTGATCGCCGGTGATTTCGGTGACCAGGATCTGGGTCTGTCCCAAGATGTTTGGCAGAAGCTCGCGGGTGAGGTGGACTTGATCGTGCACTCCGGTGCATTGGTGAACCATGTGTTGCCCTACAACCAGTTGTTCGGCCCGAACGTGGCAGGTACCGCCGAGATCATCAAACTGGCGATCTCCGAGCGGCTCAAGCCGGTCACCTACCTGTCGACGGTCGGCATCGCCGACCAGATTCCGGTGACGGAGTTCGAGGAAGATTCGGATGTCCGCGTGATGTCGGCGCAGCGCCAGATCAACGACGGCTACGCCAACGGATACGGCAACTCGAAGTGGGCCGGTGAGGTGCTGCTGCGGGAAGCTCACGACTTGGCCGGGCTTCCGGTGCGAGTGTTCCGCTCCGATATGATCCTGGCGCACAGTGACTACCACGGCCAGCTCAACGTCACGGACGTGTTCACCCGGAGCATCCAGAGTCTGCTGCTCACCGGTGTCGCGCCGGCCAGCTTCTACGAACTGGATGCCGACGGCAACCGTCAGCGGGCGCACTATGACGGTGTGCCTGGTGATTTCACTGCCGCGTCCATCACGGCGATCGGCGGTGTGAACGTGACGGACGGTTACCGCAGCTTCGACGTGTTCAACCCGCACCACGACGGCGTCTCGATGGATACGTTCGTCGACTGGTTGATCGAGGCCGGCTACAAGATCGCGCGCATCGACGACTACGGCCAGTGGCTCGCCCGGTTCGAGTTGGCGCTCAAGGGATTACCCGAGCAGCAGCGCCAGCAGTCGGTGCTGCCCCTTCTCAAGATGTACGAGAAGCCGCAGCCGGCGATTGACGGAAGTGCACTGCCGACAGCTGAATTCAGTGGAGCCGTGCGCGAGGCGAAGGTGGGCGATAGCGGTGAGATCCCGCACGTCACCAAGGATTTGATCCTGAAGTACGCTGCGGACATCCAGCTGCTGGGTCTGGTGTAGCTAGCTGGGTGTAGGCTCGCCGGGGTAGTCGCCAAACGACCACAGGTTGCCTTCGGGATCGCGAACCGCGAACTCGTTGGCGCCGTAGTCGGTTTTAGCGAGTGGCCGGACGATGTCGGCCTTCTTGGAAACGACCCGTCGGTAAAGGCTGCCGGGGTCGCCGGTCACCACGTATCCGCCGGCGGTCCCCGGCTGCAGGGCCCATTCACCTCCCGGTCGATGGCTGCCCAGCATGATGCCGCCGCTGCCTTCTGGCCAATTCAGTTGAGCGTGATCGACTCGGTCGCCGTCGCCGTAGCGGGCCGCGAGTATGAAGCCGAAGGTATCGACGTAGTAGTCGATGAGCGCTGGGGCATCGTTGGCTCTGAGGGTCAGCCACACGCTGGGAGTCGAGGTAGTCATGGCCTCACTCTGATCCGATGTGTGTCCGCCGTCTTGTATATTTCGGAACTCGTGGCCCTACCGGGACTTTCCGGGGAGAAGCCGGTATCTGGCACGTTCGGGTGCGGCGCGGTACCAGGCGATGGTCTGGTCGATCTGATACAGGAGTTCGGCGCCCTCCCGCACGATGGGTGCCACCGTCTTGAGGATGGTGATCAGACGTAGTGTCAGCCGCCCGACTTGGGCGATGTGCCTGCGATATGGGCACGTCGGGATCGCCCGGCAACATTGCCTTGCGGGCGGAGAGAGGCAGTGGCTGAAGCTCGCCACGCACATGAGTTCGCAAGGGGGAGTGTATGTCCCAGATGAACCGACGACGAGCTTGCACCTTGCCGATGTCGAGCAGCTGCTCCGTCTGCTGGACGGCCGGGTGGATTCCGGGAAGTCGGTGGTCGTCATCGAACACCATCAGGAGGTGATGGCACATGTTGACTGCATCATTGATCTGGGACCGGGGGCGGCGCATGACGGCCACGCGGTACTGGACTCGGTGCGCGGAATGCAAAGAATGCGAGGAGATCTCGTTGAATCACCGACGGTGATGGAGGGGTACAGCGGCGGAGCCATCGCTACGGTGTGGGCGGCACAGGAGCAACCGGCCTACGCGCCGGAGCTGAGGTTCGGCGGGGCCGTCGCGGGTGGGACACCAACGGACTACGCCCTGCTGTACCGGAGCATGAACGGCGCCTTAGATTCTGGGCTTTTCGCCGCGGCCATCATCGGACAGGCGCGCGAATACCCGAGCATCCCCGAATTTTTCGGGGATTTCGCGTTCTACATGTCGACTCTCATCAAGGATCTGCCGCAACCGGCACTGGCGGCGGCCGGGGTGGCGCGGATCGACCTCGACGTGTTGGCCGCCATCCCGGCACCTTTCGACTCGGACATCGCGCAGAGTGTGATTGCCGCGAACAAGCCGGGCGCGACGGCACCGACCATGCCGACCTTGCTCTATCACGGTTCGCGGGGCCGGATCATGGGTTATCAGTTCATCCCCGAAGAAGGTGTCACCGAGTTGGTCGAGAGCTGGCGCGCCAACGGGCGACGGTGGATTACCTGCCTGTTCCCGGCGAGCACCTGATCGCCGCCGGTTGGGCAATGCCCAGTGTCCTGCGCTGGATGCGAGTTGCCCTAGGGGACCAGTAACCCACGAATCAGGATGTGACTCAGGGTTTTCCCGGAGGCGGAGTCACCCGCGCGGCGGCTAGGCTCGCGAGCATGACAACCGTTGCGCCCGAGCATTCCGGCACCTCCGAGGATGATGGCGCGCAGACCCCGGCGCGATGGACCCGGCTGCAGAAGCTCGGATTCCGGCTGCTGCTGACGATCGGTGGCGGGATCCTGCTGCTGTCGGTGTACGACAACCTCGGGTTGTTCAATCTGTTCGAGCCGGTTCTATGGCTGACGGCGCAGATCGGAAGCTTCCTTACCCGCGGGCGCGGTATCGAACTCACCCCGTCGTCCGGAGGCGACCTGGTGTGGTTGTGGTGCTACCACCTTGGCTGGATTGTCATCGCGCTGGTGATCACCGCGATATGGACGGCGCTGGACCGCCGCCGGCCGAACTACCGGCGTCTGGCGGCCTCGCTGTGGGTGTTCGCTCGGTACGGCCTGGCCCTGTCGATGATTATCTACGGAATGGCCAAGGCGATTCCCACGCAGATGGGGTACATGGCCCTGCCCGATCAGCAGCTGCAATTAGTCGGTGACACAAGCTTATTCAAGACGCTGTGGGGCTTCATGGGCGCCTCGGAGCCATATTCGATAGCCACCGGGCTCGTGGAACTGGGGGCCGGGCTGCTGCTGTTGTGGAATCGCACCTGGGTGCTGGGCGCTATGGGATCAGTCTTCGCGATGGCGCAAGTGTTCCTGCTCAACATGACCTACGACGTTCCGGTCAAGCAGGTATCGGGAGAGCTGTTCTTGATTGCGGTGGCTGTCACCGCGCCGCTATGGCCAAACCTCGTGCGGGTGGTCTTCAATCGCAGCGCCACGCAACCGGTCCGACTGTGGCAGGCACTTGGCTCCGACCGGCGATGGTTACTGAAGACCGGCATCGTACTCAAGTTCGGTCTAGCGACAGCCCTGACGGTGCAGGCCGCCTATCTGAGCGTTCTTGTGTACTCGACGTACAAGACGCCGTCCTCGAGTCTCGACGGTGTTTGGCGTGCAACGTCATTCACCATCGATGGACGTGAGGCAACAGTGAGTCAGGTCAACCCCGCACCCTGGTCTAACGTGGCTATCACCTATCGCAACAAGGTGGAGGAATTCGGTGTGGAGGCGTTCGTCGCTCAGACACCTGACGGCCGCACCTCGCGGTGGATGTTGGAGATCAACGGTGACCAGATCGAGTTGCGTAAGCGTAAATCCGATGCACCGCAACAGGTTCTTCACGTCGGTCAGCTCAGCCCGGATCGGCTGGTGCTCACCGGTGAAGTGGGGGGCAAGCAGATTGCCGGGACCTACGAACGCCGGTTTATGGATCGCAGCAAGTTCGGCTTCCGGTGGGTTCAGCCGGAGATGGATCCGGATTCGGTGGCGACGGAGGAGTAGCCCGCTACTGGGGGCATGAAGCATCAAGAGCTATTTCTGAACGAGTATTCCATTCCCAAATTCGGTTGATATCAAGGCATTCGGCGTTGCCAGACCGGGTCAGGCCAAGATTTCCGATTGTGTCGTGCATGGGGCATCAACGTGGTTTACTCGTCGGTAATCGGGTCGCGCGCGACGAGGCGTGCCGCACGTTGGCGGTGCTTCGCATACGACCGAACCTGGGTGCCCCGCATTCGAAGTTCGGTTATCCGTCGTGTTCACATCCGATCTGGAGATACATGTTTGCGCAGCTGACGTGCTGCCGAGCACGGAAGACAGTCGGAGGAACTCGAGATTTTCAGGCTCTTGAAGCGTGTGTGGATTCCGTTGGTGCTCGTGGTGGTGGGAGTTGCGGGCGGATTCACCGTCTCGCGGTTGCATGGTGTCTTCGGCAATGAGCGTCGCCCCGAATACGCCACCGCCGAGCGCGAAGAGAAGCGGCCTCATGACCCCAAGTACCTCATCTATGAGGTGTTCGGCCCTCCGGGCACGGTGGCGACCATCAGTTATTTCGACGCAGATGCCGAACCGCAGGTCATCAGGTCAGCCGCGCTTCCCTGGTCGGTGGAGTTCCCGATCACCGAGGCCACTGCGATGGGAAACATCACCGCGCAGGGTGACACCGACAGCATCGGATGCCGCATCCTCGTGGGTGACAAGGTCAAAGACGAGAAGATCCGCTACGGCGTAAGCGCTTTGACCTTCTGCATGCTGAAGGCCGCATGAGCACCCACAGCGAACCCCCCACGGAGCCATTGCCTACGCTCAACCGCCCACCGTTCCTGGCGCGGATGATCCGCCGCCTATCGGTGCCCATCATCCTGGGCTGGTTGGCGGTCGCTGTCATCTTGAGCATCAGCGTTCCCTCACTCGAGCAGGTCGAGAAGGACCACGCGGTGGCAATGAACCCCGACGCGGCTCCCTCGTTTCAGGCGACGCAGCGGATGGGCAAGCTGTTCGACGAGTCAAATTCCAGCGTCGTGGCAATGATTGTGGTGGAGGGGCAGCAACCCCTCAAAGACGACACACATCGGTACTACGACGACTTGATCCGCCAGCTGAAGGCCGATACGGCGCATGTGCAGCATGTGCAGGATTTCTGGGGCGATCAAATGACGCAGGCTGCTGCGCAAAGCCTCGACGGCAAGGCCACCTATGTGCAAGTGGCCCTTACCGATCCGCGGCAAGGGGCTTCGGCGAACCAATCCGTGGAGGCCGTCCGCGGCATCGTGGACAGAACGCCGCCCCCGTCGGGAGTCAAGGCCTATGTCACGGGACCGGCGGCATTCGCCGCGGATCTGGGCCCCGCGGGCAACAGGACCGTCCTGCTGGTCACCGGGCTGAGCCTCGCGGTGATCTTTACCATGCTGCTCTTGGTCTACCGATCGCTCATTTCCGTCATCCTCATGCTGGTGGTTGTTGGCATAGAGCTGACGGTGGCCCGCGGATTCGTGGCTTTCCTGGGCAACCTCGGGGTTATCGGTATCACCACATTCGTTGTCAATCTGCTTGTAGCGCTTGCCATCGCGGCCGGAACGGACTACGGCATATTCTTCACCGGGCGGTACCAGGAGGCGCGTCAGGCCGGCGAAGACCGGGAAGCTGCTTTTTACACCACCTTTCGCAGCGTGGCCAAGGTGGTGTTGGGTTCGGGCCTGACGATTGCCGGAGCCGTTCTCTGCTTGCACTTCACGCGGCTACCCGTCTATCAAACCTTGGGTGTCGCCACTGCCGTGGGCATGGTCGCCGCGGTGGTGGTCGCCATTACGCTGGTCCCGGCAGTGATCGCCGTGGGCAGTCGTTTTGGGTTGTTCGAGCCCAAACGGAAGGTCATGGTTCGCCGGTGGCGACAGATCGGCACAGCGATCGTGCGTTGGCCGGCACCGATCCTCGTCGCGACGTGCGCAGTGGCGTTAGTCGGGCTGTTGACACTGCCCGTCTACCAGCCGAGCTACAACGACCAGAAGTACATCCCGCAAGATATCCCCGCCAATGTCGGATATGCCGCCGCCTCACGACATTTCCCGCAATCATTGATGATGGCGCCCGACATTCTTCTGGTCGAAGCCGATCACGATATGCGCAATCCTGTCGATTTTCTGGTGCTGAACAAACTGACTCGAGGAGTCCAGGCCGTCCCCGGCGTTTCGCGGGTTCAGGCGGTCACGCGGCCCGGGGGTGAACCGCTTAAGCACACCACCATTCCCTACATGCTCAGCATGAGCAGCGCGAGCCAATCGCATCTGATGCCGTTTCAGCGGAATCGCATGGACGACCTACTGGTCCAGGCCGACGACATGCTGAAGACGATAGCCATCATGAAGCGGATGCAGGCTTTGACCGAGCAGATGGTCGGTACGACCCACGACATGGTCGGAACCACACACGAGCTCGAAGACATCATGAATGATCTACGCAATCACGTCATGGATTTCGATGACTTCATCAGGCCGATTCGTAACTACCTCTATTGGGAAAAGCACTGTTACGACATTCCGGTGTGTCAGGCCATCCGTTCGGTTTTCGACACGCTCGACGGCGTCGATGAGGTCTCCGACAAGCTGAGCGATCTGGTCGCGAATCTTGACAAGTTGGATCAACTCCTGCCGCAGATGGCCGAGCAGTTTCCGGTGATGATCGAGACGATGGAATCTACCCGGAAAATGATGCTGTCCATGCACAGCACCATGTCCGGGATCTTCGATCAAATGGAACAGACGACCAACAACTCGACTGCCATGGGAAAGGCCTTTGACGCCGCCCAGAACGACGACTCGTTCTATCTGCCTCCAGAGGTATTCGAGAACGAAGACTTCAAGCGCATGATGAATATCTTCATGTCTCCGGACGGGAAGGCGGCTCGGCTGCTGATCTCGCAGCGAGGCGATCCTGCGACACGCGAGGGCATGTCGCTGGTTCAGCCGATAGAGACAGCGGCTGCGGAAGCGCTCAAGGGCACCCCCCTTCGAAATGCCAAGATCTATATGACCGGCACCGCGGCATCTGTGAAAGACATCGTCGACGGCTCTAAATACGATCTCTTGATCGCAGCGACCGCGGCACTGTGCCTGATCTTCGGCATCATGCTGATCATGACGCGAAGTTTCGTCGCGGCGCTGGTTATCGTTGGCACAGTGGCACTTTCGCTGGGTGCGGCCTTCGGCCTCTCGGTGCTGATCTGGCAAAGTATTCTGGGCATCCCACTGAACTGGGTTGTGCTCGCGATGTCGGTGATCATCTTGTTAGCCGTGGGATCTGACTACAACCTGCTGTTGGTGTCACGGATGAAGGAAGAGCTGAGCGCTGGGATCAACACGGGCATCATTCGGGCCATGGGTGGGACCGGCAAGGTGGTCACCTCGGCGGGTCTGGTGTTCGCGTTCACCATGTTGTCGATGGTGGTCAGTGACCTCGTCACCATCGGGCAGCTGGGTTCCACTATCGGTATTGGTTTGTTGTTCGACACGTTGGTGGTGCGCGCGTTTATGACGCCGGCGATCGCGGCGCTACTGGGGCGGTGGTTCTGGTGGCCGCAACGGGTGCTTCAGCGTCCCGCCAGAGCATTCCGGGCCCCGGCCGGGCCTCGCCCGTTGGTGAGCTTCCTTCTTCAGAAGGAAGAGCGCTAAAAGCGATGAATGTCTTTGTCTACCATTGGGTAAAGGCCGCATGAGTATCCATCGGATGGTCGACCGTCCGCCGCTGCTCGCCGCGTTGATCCGCCGGCTGTCGGTGCCGATCATTCTTGGCTGGTTGGCGGTCATCGCCCTCGTGACCTTCGCTGTTCCGTCGCTGGAGCACGTCGGGCGGGAAAGCTCGGTCTCCCTGGTTCCCCAAGCGGCGCCATCGTTTCGGGCGATGCAGCGGATGGGTGAGGTATTCGGGGAATCCAATTCCGACAGCGTGGCGATGGTCGTTTTGGAGGGCCAGCAACCCCTCGGTGACGACGCGCACGCATACTACGACAATTTAATTCGTCAGCTGAGGGCTGACACGACGCATGTGCAGCACGTCCAAGATTATTGGGGCGATCCTTTAACCGCGACAGGTGTGCAGAGCGCCGACGGCAAGAGTGTGTATGTCCAGCTCAATCTCTCGGGCAACCAAGGCCAAGCCCTGGCGAACAAATCCGTGGAAGCAGTCCGGAGCATTGTGGACCGGGTATCGCCCCCGCCCGGAGTCAAGGCCTATGTCGCGGGTCCGGCGCCGTTGGTGACGGACATGAATGATGCAGGCAACTCGTCGATCATCAAGATCACCGTCGTCACGCTCGTGGTGATCTTCACGATGTTGCTCTTTGTGTACCGCTCGGTGGTTACGGTGATTCTGCTGCTGATCATGGTGGGAATACAGGTGCAGGCGGCCCGCGGCATCGTCGCTCTGTTGGGTGATCATGGGGTCATTGGACTTTCAACCTTCTCAGTGAATCTGTTGGTATCGCTCGGCATCGCAGTCGGAACGGACTACGGCATATTCTTTACCGGGCGATATCAGGAGGCGCGTCAGGCCGGCGAAGACCGTGAGACGGCCTTCTACACCACCTATAGCAGTGTGGCGAAGGTCGTCGTGGCCTCCGGTCTGACCATTGCCGGAGCGATTTTCTGCCTTAGTTTTACCCGCCTGCCCTACTTTCAGACGATGGGTGTGCCCGCTGCGGTCGGCATGGCAGTTGCGGTTGCTGTCGCCGTCACGTTGGTCCCGGCAGTGATCGCCTTGGGCAGTCGTTTTGGGTTGTTTGAGCCCAAACGAAAGATCCTGGTCCGGCGGTGGCGGTGGGTCGGCACCGCGATTGTGCGATGGCCGGCTCCTATCCTCGCCGCGGCGTGCGCAGTCGGATTGATTGGGCTGCTGGCACTTCCGGGTTACCAGACCAGCTATGACGACAGACTGTATGTGCCCCAAGATATTCCCGCCAACGTAGGGTACGCGGCGGCGCAGCGGCACTTTCCCGAGTCGCGAATGACGCCCGACGTCATGGTTCTCGAGGCAGACCATGACATGCGTAATCCAGCAGACTTCGTGGTTCTGCACAAATTGGCCAAGGGCCTCTTCGCCGTGCCGGGTATCTCCATGGTGCAGAGCATTACCCGGCCGGAGGGTAGCCCGATTGAGCGGACGTCCATCCCGTTCCAAATCAGCCTGCAAAGTGCCGGCATGCTGCAGATCCTGCCGTTCGGAAAAGAACGCGTGGACGACATGCTGAAGCAGGCCGAAGACATGACAAAGATGATCAACCAGATGCAGCACACCTATGAGTTGATGAGCAACATATCCGATATCACCAACGAGACCGTTGTCATGAACCGGGAGCTGACAGCAACCGTTGATCGGCTGCGCGATTACATCGCTAATTTCGATGATTTCTTCAGGCCACTGCGGAACTATTTGTACTGGGAGAAACACTGCGAGACCATCCCGGTCTGCTTCGCGGTCAGATCCGTCTTCCAGGCGCTTGACGGCACCGACCTGCTCAGCGAGCGAACTCATCGGATCCTCGAACGCGTGGAGGAAATGAACGGGTACCAGCGAGAGCTGATCGCCCTGTTCCCGCCGATGATCTCGACCATGAAGTCGATGCGCGCCATGATGCTGACGATGCACAGCACCATGTCGGGGATCTTCTCCCTCATCGACCAGACGGCAGCGAATGCCAGTGAGATGGGAAAGATCTACGACGGCGCCCAAAATGACGACTCGTTCTACCTACCTCCAGAGGTATTCGAGAACGAGGACTTCAAACGTGCGATGTCTCTGTTCTTTTCACCGGATGGCAAGGCAGTCCGGTTGATTCTCACCTATCGGGGCGACCCGGGAACACCGGAGAGCCTCTCGCGGGTAGACGCCGTGCGTTCGGCGGCCGAGGAAGCGCTCAAGGTGACGCCGCTGGAGAACGCCAAGATTCATCTCGCGGGGACCGCGGCGACATTCAAGGACCTACGGGATGGTTCCGCGTACGACCTGTTGATCGCCGGCGTCGCGGCGCTGTGTCTGATCTTCGGCATCATGCTGATCATGACGCGCAGTTTTGTGGCGGCGCTGGTTATTGTTGGCACAGTGGCACTTTCGCTGGGTGCGGCCTTCGGCCTCTCGGTGCTGATCTGGCAGAACATCCTCGGAGTCGAACTGCACTGGCTGGTGCTTGCGATGTCGGTGATCATCTTGTTGGCGGTGGGATCCGACTACAACTTGCTGTTGGTGTCACGGATGAAGGAGGAGATAGGCGCCGGGATCAACACGGGCATCATTCGGGCGATGGGTGGGACCGGCAAGGTGGTCACCTCGGCGGGTCTGGTGTTTGCCTTCACCATGTTGTCGATGGTGGTCAGCGACCTCCGTGTGATCGGACAAGTGGGTTCCACTATCGGTATTGGTTTGTTGTTCGACACGTTGGTGGTGCGCGCGTTTATGACGCCGGCGATCGCGGCGCTACTGGGGCGGTGGTTCTGGTGGCCGCAACGGATAATCCGGCGCCCCACCGGAACACCACGGGAGTTGCCGGACGCCCGGCCGATGGTGCTACAAGATGCCTGACTTGTCCACTAGGACCGAATTACCCGAAAAATATTGATAAGAAGGGAAGTACGTACATGTTTCGTCTGTCGCTAACCGGACTGTCCGTCGGGCTGGGGGGACTGGCATTGTCGCTGACCGCCGGTGCCGGGATCGGCTCCGCGGACCCGGATTTGGATTCGGCCATCAACACAACGTGCAGCTATCCGCAGGTGGTCGCTGCCCTCAATGCGCAGGACCCGCAATTCGGTAAGGCATTCTCTCAATCGCCGATACTGCAGCGCGGCCTACGTGAGTTCCTTGCTGCCGGCCCGGACAAGCGGGCGCAGACCGCCCAAGACGTGGCCAACGCTCCGGCATTCCAGCCGTATCTTGGCGTGATGGAACAGGCCTACAGGACCTGCCACAACTTCTGACCACTGTTGGGCACCAGCTTCTTTGGTGCCCAACAAGCAGGGGACAGGCGGATTGGTCAGTGGATCTCGCCGGTAAGGCCGAAGTCGGACAGTGTGAGTTCGGCCAGTTCGCGCAACGCCTTTTTGGTATTTGTTGCGCCCGGTTGGTAGGCACCGACGCTGATGAAGATCTTGCCGTTCAGGCGGCCGGACAGAATGAACATTCGCCCTCCGGTCCGCTCGAGTAATCGGCGTCTTTCGTGTTGTCCGGTCGCACGCGCGTTCTGGAAATCGGCGAGCGTACCGGCGGGCCAGCCGATCAGCGTGTGGAGATCACCCAGGTAAGAACAAAATACCGACTGATCGGGGTCAGCGGGCATCCTGGCGACCATCCGCTTGAGCGTCCGCTCCGGCGCGAAGGACGGCAGCCATAGGAGCTGCTTCGACTCGTCCGGCGTCTCCTTCAAGGTCTTCAGGGTCTGCTTGATCGCGGCCCGAACATCGCGTAGATCCGTGGTGAGCGAGGTCGGATCGATGCTGACACGGGCATAGGACAGCGCCATCGCGCGGGTGTCGTCCTCCGTGCGGTCACTGATGGGAATCTGCAGGGTGACCGTCCCGTTGTCGGCGCTTCGCCGCCCGATGCGCTCGCCGAATCGAGCAGCGAAAGCAGCGGCGAGTGTATGGCTCGCGCCGGCGAGGGCTTCCGCACGAGCATCCCAATCATCCAACCCGACATAAATGGTGATGGCCGGTACCAGTACAACGTCATCGGGGACATCCGTACCCGGAGTGGGTGGTGGCGGTGCCGGTACCCGGCCGGACACACCCTTGTCGCGGGCCTGCTTTCGGCCCAGTTTCACCGCCGCGACAAGTGCCCGCGCGACGTGGGGTACGTCTCGCGCTGTCTGCCGTGCGTCCTGCCCCAGGGCACGCAGTCGCTTGCGAGACAACGGTACTGGGTATCCAAGGTCACGCGTCCTGCCCAGCACCGCTTCGACTATGACCAGTGCGAGGCCAAGGCCGTCGATCAGGTTGTGGGAGAGCACCAAGCTGATGGCAGTCATACCGTCGTCTAGAGGAAGGACACCGAGATGCCAGCCGGGCCCCGATTCCGGGTCGATGCGCAGCTGTGAGCGTTCATCTACCCAGTCGCTGAATTCCGAACGCGGACGGGAGTGCTGCGCGATGTCGATCTCGGGCGGTCCGGTGTCCACCACCCAGCGATGCCGGGCGATCGGCAGTGCCGGGCGTTCGATAAGACGGCCCAACAAGCCCTGCCCCAGGTTGTGGCGAAAACGCTGCAACGCGTCGAGGTCGACCGTGTGCCCGTACAGCCAGGTAACCTGAATGATCACGTTCATACCGGCGGCATGATGTTCGGCCAGTAGTGCCTCGTCTGCCAACTCGAGCCGATTATCCATCCGTACAGCGTTTTTGGATCTACGCCGCCTGCTCAAGGATTCGCGCATACGACGCATCTGCCCTGGCACCGATCAGACTCCTTCGTTATCGACCTTGCGTCGACTCTTTCACACTGTGAGCGGCAATGGATTTGGAGATACGGATGGCCCAGTTGCAACGCATTTCTATCGGCTGCTCGGCCGAACTCACATCAACCGAATAGGTCCGGAGCCTAGCCGCTTCATGGAGATGTTGTGGCGAAATCTGATCCGTGGTGACGGCCTGCAATCTGACTGACGAGCGGCCCCAAATCTCTGTTGCGGTGCGCGGCGCTATTGCGGGATAAGTGTTGCACTTTTTCTGCCCCGCACTGCATTTGATTTCGCGACAGCTACACCGAGCAGCGCCGCCGTGATCCATGATGTTCTACGTGGAGAACAGTGCCCGTGATATTTCGAGGATGCCTCGGGGCGGCCCGGACGCTTCTTGGCTGGACCGGCGGTTACAGACCAGGCGGCTGGAGTATCTGGACCGTGACGATGTCGACGATCTCAAGCGCAAGGTCATGCATTCACTCGACCGTGCCGGGCGGCGGCGACGTATCGGCATTCACGAGAAATGTGCTCGGATGGCACTGCGCGAGGTTGCCGATGTGGACTGTCCGAATATTCTCGAACTCGGCGCAGGTCTGGGCGGGTTGTCACACAAGCTGTTGGAAATGCATGCCACTGCCCGGGTGACGGTGACCGATATCGATCCCAGCTTCGTGGCTGCGGCGGCGGCCAGTGAAATTGGTAGCCACCCGCGCGCCACGGTTCGAGAAATGGACGCCACCGAAATCGATGTCCCGGAGGGACATTACGATCTCGCGGTGTTCGCGTTGTCCTTGCACCATTTGCCTCCGGAGCTTGCCGCCCGGGTGTTCGCGGCAGGGACTAGGGCGGCACGGAAGCTGTTGATTGTCGATTTGCCCAGGCCGCCGGTGCCTTTGCATATCGCGGTGTTGGCGGTGGCACTGCCGCTCGTCGGTGTTTCGCCCCTGCAGCACGATGGGTTCATCAGTTCTCTTCGGGCCTACAGCCCGTCGGCGCTGCGTGCGCTGGCGCATCATGCTGATCCAGCTATCACCGTCGAATTCCGGAGTCGACGGGGGCTGGGGCCGACGGTGGTCGTCGCCAGTCGACCGAGGTAATCGGCCTGAGAAGCCGGAAAGTCGATCCCTATCACCGCTGTTACCACTTACAGAAATCAATCTGGATGTTGTCATATGTGCCACGAGCGCATGATTCAATGTGCGACAGTCAATTACGCCTCGAAATTCGTTCTGGTCGGATGTCCCCATCAGAACCGGGCTGTCTATCGCTGGAGGATCTCATGGTGCGGCGCGGCGCCTCTCCGCTCAATACGACATCGGGCCCGGGGTTGGGCTTATGAGCTCGGATGGGCAGGCCCGACCGGTCATTCTGTTCGTCATGGGTATGGCCAGGTCGGGTACCTCGGCGATCACCCGTGTTCTGTCATTGTGCGGCGGCGCCCTTCCCGCCGCGCTCGCAGGAGCCAATCCGGCCAATCCACGGGGATATTGGGAACCGCGCAAGGCGATCGTCCTCAACGAGCGAATTCTGCATCGCAACGGTAGCTCCAGGTTCGACACGACGCTACGCCTGCAGGATGGAGATGCGTTCGACGCCGACGAGAGGGCTACCTGTATCGCCGAGATCCAGGCGTATCTGACGACGTTGCCGTCGGCGCCGTTGGTGATCATCAAGGATCCGAGGATAAATCTGCTGTCCGACATGTGGTTTGAGGCAGCACGATTGTCTGGATTCGAGGTAGCGACGGTAATAGCGGTGCGTCATCCCATGGAGGTGATTGCGTCGGTTGCGGCCCAGGCGGCTGCCTCTCCGGAGTTTTCGAGTGCGTTGTGGCTCAAGTTCAATCTGTTGGCCGAGGCTCGCACCCGCGACGTACCGCGCGTATTCGTTGGATACACCAATCTCCTAGAGGATTGGCGCAGGGAGATGAAGCGGATTTCGGTGACGCTCGGGGTCAACCTGGACAGTAGGGATGAAGTGGCCATCGAGGACTTCTTGGAATCCGATCTTCGGCGCCAGAAGTACTCGGGCTCGGTAACAGAGCCCTTCGGCACCGACTGGATGTCTGCGGTCTATGAAACACTCTGCGCGGCGGCAAGCGACGATCCCTGGGACTCGTCGGAACTTGATCGCGTCCTGGAGGCGTATCGAACAAGCGAGCGCGGTTTCCGGGCGATGATTGAGGATTTCCAGAGATTCCAAAAGCTCAGCCGCCGTACCCGCCCGTCGATGATGAAGCTGATCTACGAGGTCATGGCGACGGCCAATGGGCGCCGCGGGACGTGGGCCTGAGCTGGACCGGCCCCGTGCGGAGCTGCCCGCTCAGGCAATACCGTTGACTACCTGGATGATCCCGGCCACCGAGAAGATGGTGATCAGCATCTGTCGGCGGTGAGCCAGTGCCCAGTCGTGCATCGGCTGCAGTACCGCAAGGGTTTTCGTTGGTGCGACGAGATAACTGATCAAGGTGAGTTCGACCACCGCAAACATCCCGAAGACAAACGAGATGACCGCGATGACCTGAGTGCCGATCGGGGCGCCCGAGGCTACGACGGGGGTGAGTACGAAGATCACCAACATTGGCGGCGGCAGCCCGCACAGGCCGAATACAAACGCCACCCATAAGGCGCCTTCCTCCCAGGCATTTTGGAGGTGACGTAGTAGCCGCCTGAAGATCGAACCGCCCCCTGCGGCAGTGTTACTGGGGACGCCAAACGGCGACGTGATGGGAGTCGGTCGGTCAGCGTCGTGTGCTTCCGCCGGGACGTTTCCGGCCGATACCGGCACACGCGAACGTTCACGCAGCGAGCGCACCACCAGCAATGTGGCGATCGACAGCATGAGAAGGCCCATGGCGAGGTTGACGAGCCGAGTGGTGATGCTGCTGCCTGGCGTCGCCATATCCTCGACGAAGGAACGAAACGATGGCGCTATGTGCAACACCGTCAGCGGTATCAGCAGACCGGCGAGGCTCACGATCACGCTGCCGATCCAGTAGGCCGCTAGATTCTGCACCGGCTGCGGACGGGAGATCATCAACACGATGATGGCGAGTAGCACCGGATTGACTGCGAACATGATCGCCATCGCGAGCAGTAGACCCCACACGGGCCCGAACACTACCCAGGCGGGCGCGCTTTCTTGGGGGAATTCACAACCAAAACATGCCAGCAATACCAACAGCGGATTTGGCGAACTATTGTGCCCGAATAGGTTTCGCGCGGACACCTGGCGTTGAGGTGTCAGATACCGCCGAGGCCGTGGATCAGAAGTGATACCCCAGCCACTATGCACATGGCTATCAGAATTTTCCGGCGGTGAGCCAACGCCCAATCGTGTAACCGCTGCACCACTGCTTGGGTTGTCGTTGGCGCCACCAGATAGCTGATCAAGGTGAGTTCGACGATCGCCAGTACCCCGACTGCGAAAACCACGGCGACAATGATCTGTGTCGCTGTGCTGGCGCCCGAGGCCACCAGGATCGCGATGAGGAACAGGCCGGCGTCCGGCTCGATTCCACCCAGTAGCAAGCCGATCACAAACGCGACCCACAGTGATCCGTTCTCCCATGCGTGGGCGGCCCGGGCCAGCAGCCGTCTGATGGGGGAGCGGCCGTTGGGCGCCGTGTCGTCGTCGGTGCGGCCCAGTAGCCGCGAGATGGGGTTCGGCGTCGGCGGATTGAGCTCCTCGGCAGCAGCGGCACCGACGGTGGCCAACTGGTGTTCGCGCCGCCGAAGCAGCGGGCGCGCGGCGATCAGCGCGGCAATACATAGCGCGAGTAGACCCATGCCGAGCTGAATGTGGCGAATGATGGGGCTCCCCGCCACACCCTCGGCGAATGATCTGAACATCGGTGTGACGTGCAACAGCGTCAACGGAAGCACCATTGCCGGGATGCACCCGATGAGACACCCCGCCCAGTAAACGAGCAGGTTTTGCACGGGCCGGGGGCGGGAGATCACCAGAAGGGTGATGCCGAGGCGTATGGGGTTGAGGGCCACCAGCACCACGAGCGCTAGTACCGATCCCCACACGTATGGACACACTACGCGGTAGGTTCGTCGTCTGTGGTTCCTTTGAAAGTTGTTCTGTGGCGGACGGTCACAAGCGCTGGGAGATCTGAATGACGGCGGTTACCAGTGAATGTCGGCTGTGCGATTCGACGGGTCCGCATCAAACGCTAGAAATTCGCGAGATGATGTTCGGGACCCGTGAGGTGTTCGAATACTTCAGTTGCGCTGCGTGCGACACGTTGCAGATCGTGACCGTGCTCGAGGGTGAAGAGCTCATGCGGCACTACCCCGCGACCTATTACTCCCACAACGGCGCTGGGCAGCCGCGGGTCCTCGAATGGCTGGTCAGTCAACGAGATCGATTCAAACTACGAAGCGGCGGAAGGGTGTTCGGCTCCGTTATGACGGCGCCCGTGCCCGAGGGCATCTTCCGTGTGTTGCTAGGCGGGGACGCGGTCAGCATGCTCGCTCAGCTTAGAACTGAACGTGATGCCCGGATCTTGGACGTCGGTTGCGGAAGCGGCGCGTTATTGGACAGGCTGGCCAGAGTCGGATTCGGCAGCTTGGTCGGCGCCGATCCCTTTATCGCCGCGGACGGTGAGTCACGTGAAGGCATACCGCTCCTGAAGCGGTATTTGGCCGATGTGACAGGCGAATTCGATCTCATCATGTTCAACCATTCGCTTGAACACATGCCCGACCCGGTGGGTACGCTGCAGGTCGCGGCCCAGAAACTCGCTGCCGGAGGTATGTGCTTGGCGCGCGTGCCGACCACCTCGTCGGAAGCTTGGTCCATGTACGGGGCTGACTGGGTACAGGCCGATGCGCCTCGGCACATGGTCATACCCTCACGACACGGTATGGCGTTGGCGGCTGAACGGGCCGGGTTGCGAGTCTCGCAGACGTTCGACGACTCAACTTTTGGTCAATTCACCGGGAGCGAAGCTTATCGAGGTGATGTACCGGTGACCGATCCCAAGATCCTTACGATGTTCCGCCCCAAGCAGATCTGGGAGTGGGAGAAGCGGGCGAAACACCTCAATCAGCAGAACCGCGGTGACCAGACTGGCTTTGTTCTCCGAGTCAAATGACGGTGAATTCTGGACGTGCTGCCCAAATCTGTTGGATTTCAAGTCAATAGCGTGAATGCCGGGTTATGCTGCCGGGCGGTTGAGCCGTGGCAAGGCTCCCGCTTTCATTCCGCAGCAACCCGGGAAGTGAAGGGCTGAGGTCCGCAATGAAATTTGTACTCTCATTTTATGGAACACGTGGCGATGTCGAGCCCGGTGTTGCCGTCGGCCGCGAACTGATGCGTCGTGGACATGACGTGCGCATCGTGGTGCCACCAGACCTTGTCGCCTTCGCCGAGGCGGCGGGCCTTGCGGCGATTGCCTGCGGGCCTGACGTGCGGGTGTGGCAGGACGTTAACCGCGACTTTTGGGCGCGGTTCCTGCGGAATTTCTGGAAGAACTTCTGGCGGATCGGGGACCTCAAGGAGCTGTTGCGCGAGGACTGGCGGTTTCTCAGGCAGTGCTGGGAGGACGTCAGTTCGACGTTGAGATCGCAGGCGAAGGACGCAGATCTGCTCTTCACCGGGGTCCTCGGGGAAGAGTCAGCAGGTAACGTCGCGGAGTTCTATGACCTCCCGTTCGCCACGCTTCACGTGTTCCCGATCCGCGCCAACGGCCAGCTCGTTCCGGGAATGCCGGCACGAGTGGGCCGCTCGATCATGAAGTTTTCCGAGTGGCTCGGCTGGCCGCTGTTCAAGAAGCTTGAGGACCCTCAGCGCCGTGAACTCGGCCTTCCGAAGGCCACCAAACCCTCGCCGTGGCGGATCACCGAGCGTGGGTCACTGGAAATCCAGGCCTACGACGAGGCTTGTATGCCAGGGCTGGCGGCCGAATGGGCGGAGTTCGGGGGCCGAAGACCGTTCGTCGGCGCACTGACATTGGACTTACCAACGGATTCCGATGACGAGGTGGCCTCCTGGATTGCCTCAGGAAAACCGCCGATCTGCTTCGGTTTTGGCAGTATGCCGGTCGAATCCGCAGACAAGACGCTCGCCATGATCAGCGCGGCTTGTGATCAATTGGGTGAACGCGCCCTGGTGTGCGCGGGCGGAAGTGATTTCAGGCATGTTCCTCATTTCGAGAACGTCAAAGTGGTTGCCGTGATGAATTACTCGACAGCCTTCCCCGCCTGTAGGGCAGTCGTTCACCATGGCGGTGCGGGTACCACCGCGGCTAGCCTGCGCGCGGGAGTTCCCACCCTGGTCCTGTCTACCGACCTTGATCAGACATTGTGGGGAGCGCGCGTCAAGCGACTGAAAGTGGGTACCGCCCGTCGGTTTTCGGCGACCACTGAGAAGACCTTGGTCGCGGATTTGCGCAGCATCCTAGAGCCGCAATGCGTGGCCAGAGCCCATGAGGCCGCAACTCGAATGACCAAACCGGCCGAAAGTCCGGTGGCCGCCGCCGATCTGCTGGAAAGTTACGCCCGCCTCAAGCGGGCTGGCTGATGGCAGGGCGTGTATCTGACGTAGCAGGCAGGGACCCGCGATGAAGTTTGTGTTGGCAAGCTACGGGACCCGTGGAGATATTGAGCCATGCGTGGCTGTCGGGCGCGAGCTGATGCGCCGGGGGCATGACGTGTGTATGGCCGTCCCACCCGACCTGATTGGGTTTGTCGAGGCGGCCGGGCTTACAGCGGTTCCCTACGGACCGGATCTACAGAATGTGCTGGACGCGCACCGCGAGTTCTGGACACACTTCTTCCGAAACTTCTGGAAGATTCAGGATCTGATCAAGAAGCGGCGCGAAGTGGTCGAGCCCTTTCTTCAATGCTGGAAGGACATCGTCGCCACGTTGACATCGTTGGCCGACGGCGCCGACTTGCTTTTCACCGGTGTCAACTTCGAGGACGCCGCAGGCAATGTCGCGGAGTACTACGACATTCCATTGGCCACGCTGCACTTCTTCCCGTTGCGCTCGAACGGCCAGTTCGTACCGCTGCTGCCCGCGTCGCTCGGCCGCTCCACGATGAAAGCGGGGGAATGGCTGGCTTGGCAGAATGCCAAGAAGGTTGAGAGCGTACAGCGCGGTGAATTGGCGTTGCCGAAGGCCGCCAAACCCTCTCCGTGGCGGATCACCGCGCGCGGCGCGCTGGAAATTCAGGCCTACGACGAGATCTGCTTTCCGGGGCTGGCGGGCGAATGGGCGGAATTCGCACCCCGACGGCCCTTTGTGGGCGCGTTGACATTGGACTTACCAACGGATTTCGATGACGAGGTGGCAGCGTGGATTGCCGCGGGCACGCCACCGATCTTTTTCGGTTTCGGTAGCTTGCCTGTCGAGTCCGCCGAGAAGACACTGGCGATGATCAGCGCGGCCTGCGAGCAGTTGGGGGAACGGGCTCTGGTGTGTGCTGCTGGTTCCGATTTTGGTGGTACTCCCTGTTCCGAGAACATCAAAATCGTGAGCGCGATGAATTATTCGGCGGCCTTCCCAGGGTGTCGGGCCGTCGTGCATCACGGCGGGACAGGCACCACCGCCGCCGGCTTTCGTGCCGGGGTACCCACGTTGATCCTTTCCACAGACCTCGATCAGACGCTATGGGGAGCACGTGTTAAACGACTGAAAGTGGGCACTGCCCGGCGCTTTTCCGGCACGACGGAGAAAACCTTGGTGTCAGATCTGCGCGCCATCCTCGATCCGCAATGCGTGGCCAGAGCCCGTGAACTGGCTGCCCGCATGACTAAGCCCACCGAAAGCGTAGAGACCACTGCCGATCTCGTGGAGGGCTTGGCCGCGTCCTACCGTTGCGGGTCGCGTAGCTGACCGGTGCCGTGGGCGCCGGCAGGGCAGGTGGGTGCCACCGCCGGCCCGCAGGTCCTGATCGCCCGAACCCTGATAGACCCGCCGCGATGCGGCACGAAGGTGACGTGCTTCGCCTGTTGTTTTTCGTCGGGTGCGGTGGTGGTGCTCAGCTCGACGCGCCGCAGGATCTCGCGCAACACAATCCGTATCTCCACCATCGCGAAGGTGGCACCGAGGCAGCGACGATTGCCGCCGCCGAACGGCAGCCAGGTGGTCGGGCTCAATGTGGTGCCGACCATCCGGTCCGGGTCAAATCGTTCCGGATCGGGGTATACCGAGGCACTCGCGTGCACAAGTCCGATTGCCGGGTCGACCATGATGCCGGCCGGCAGTCGATAACCGCCCACGTCGACGGGTTCCTTGAGGACTCTGCCCGAGCTGAAGATCACCGGCCGGATCCGCAGGGTCTCCTTCACCACCGCATCGAGGTACTCATCACCTGCCGGATCTCCCTCTGCACTGGCATCGGCTGCTTGCACCGCCTTGGCAAGCGCGGTGGGGTAGCGGGTGAGGCGCTCTAGCACCCAAGACAGTGCCGTTGCTGTGGTCTCGTGTCCCGCCGCGATGGACGTCAGAAGGTGGTCACGCAGTTCTTCGTCGGACATGGTGCGGCCGTTGTCATCGGTGGCACGGACCAGCATGGCCAGCACATCGGTGCGTTCGGCCAGGTTTGGATCGGCGCGGCGTTCGGCAATTTCCGCGTAGAGCAGGGTGTCGGTCTCCGTCATCCGCCGGCCGACTCCGCGCCATGGCCAATAGCGCCGAAGGCTCGGATTGGTAATCGCCGGCGTCTCCCACGGCTTCATGTAGAGCAGACGCGGCACGACCTTGCGCAGGGCGGCCAGTCGCGCTGGATCGGAGGCGCCGATAACAGTTCGCAGGATCACCTCGAGCGTGATGTCGGTTGTCCGGGGAGCAACAGGAAAGTCCTCGCAGACTGGCCATTCGGCTATGTTTGCGGCAGCGATCTCGGCCATCTGTGCCGCCTGGTGTGCGACGGCATCGCGATGGAACGCGGGCATGAGGAGACGGCGCTGATCATGGTGTTCGTCCTCGTCGAGGACAAACAGGGAACTGTCGCCGAGGAGGCCCCGGAAGAACCAGTGTGCTTCGCCGGAATGGAAGACCCGAGGGTCGCCGGCGTACACCGTTTTGATGTCGGCGGGATCCGCAAGGTATACAACCTTGCCCGACAATGGAATACGCAAGGTGAACATGTTTCCGTAGCGACGCTGGCAGCCGGCGAGGAAGCGTAGGCCGTAGCTCGCCATCAGTATGGACTGCACCGCCAGGGGCAGCGGAGGTCCAGGCGGCAGTGCGATTTTCGCAGTTTTGCTCACGGTGCGTGATCCTAAGTACTAGACGGTATTCCAGCTCATATGCAGACGGCCCCGACGGCGACTGGCGCGAGTTTGCCTGTCTCGGACGATGACTCGGTCTGGGGCGCTACGGTGCCTGTCAACCGTACGAGTGTTGGGCCCGGCGTGCGGCACTTTCGTCGGTTGGGCATGTCGATCTTGGTTCCGGGGTACCTCGCGTGGACCGCTTTGCGGCCCAGGGAATCTGGTCACGCGCAATACCTCCTCGAGCATCTCGCAGTGCGTGCCACGTGCCTTACAGCAAACTGTGAGACAACCGGTGTTGTCTGTGTCGCAGCTTTGGCGGTCAGCTGTTCACGCCCGGTTTGGTTACGACTAGCAGCCAATTCGGCCCTGTCGAGGCGGTCAGGTCGGGCAATCCTGGTAGGCGTCTACCGTTTCCAACTGGCGAGTAGCAAGTATCGGCGATTTCTCTAAAAACGTGCGTCGCCGCAGTTTTCTCGGCTAGTTTTGGAACAGGTTCCACTTACTCTTGTGTGGATGGTTTCGGGAGAACTGTTGAGCATCAATCCATTTGACGACGACAATGCCAGCTTTTTCGTGCTGGTCAACGATGAGGAACAGCACAGCCTGTGGCCGGCCTTTGTCGATGTTCCGGCTGGTTGGCGAGTGGTCTTCGGCGCAGCGGACCGCGCCGCTTGCCTGGAAAACATCGAGCAGCAGTGGGCCGACATTCGGCCAAAGAGCCTGCGCGAGAGGGTGGCACAGGGTCGGACTGTTGATCAATAAGCAGCGGGTGGGCACCGATGGAATGTGATCTCGGGGCGCTCCCACTCACGCGGGGCCAACTGGACATATGGCTCGCCGAGGAAACCGGCCGTTCCGGCGCTAAGTGGCACCTCGGCATGCTTGGCCGAATCGAAGGCGCCATCGATCACGGCCTCCTAGAGCGGGCCGTGCGTCAGGTAGTGCACGAAGCTGAACCACTCCGGGCCGTCTTTTCTGAACGCAACGGTCAGGTTTTCCAGACGGTCGTTGACTATCCGCACATTGAGCTCGTTCACCATGACTTGACGGGATCCTCGAATCCCATGGGTGACGCCTATCGGATAGCAGCATCGATCCAACGGGCGCCGATGCCACTCAGCGGGCAGTTGTTCAGGTTCGCGCTCATGCAGGCACGGGCCGACGATTTCTACTTCTTCGTGTGCTGCCATCACATCGCGATAGACGGAATCGGCATGGGTCTCCTGTGCCATCGGATCGCAACCGTCTACTCCGCGATCGCTACGGACTCGCCGATTCCTCCGCCGATCTTTGGCTCATTGAAGAGTCTCGTCGATTGCGAGTCGGACTACGAAGCGTCCGATGACTACATCGATGACGAGGTCTACTGGGCCAACAGTGGTCCGCTCGAGAATGAATCGCGGTATGGCGTGGCGCCCGCAGCCCTGAGTCGGCCGCGCGAGTATGAGCCGTCGGCGCCAATCCAGTTGGATCCCTCCGTCGTGGCCAAGACCCGTGAGCTCTCGCACGCGTTGGGGGTCCGTCGCGCGGCGGTTATCACCGCGGCGTGCGCTCTATTGGTGCATGGCGAGGTCGGTGGTGCCGAGGTGATACTCGATTTCCCCGTGAGTCGACGGGTGCGGCCAGAGGCACTGTTCGTGCCGGGCATGAGCTCCGGCGTTGTACCGTTGAGATTGACAACCTCGCCGGCGACTACCGTGGCCAGCTTTTGCGAACATGTCGACACGCGGATCCAGGAAGCATTGCAGCATCAGCGATTTCCGTTGCGTGCCCTTGAGGGCAAGACGGGATTCCAGCGTGGTGAGCGGGCGTCGAATCACGCAGCCATCAACTTCATTCCGACCACCCGTTTGGCGGACTTCGCCGGAGCCGCCGGATCGGGGACCGTGACCCACACCGGCCTGGTGGATCAGTTCGGGCTTGTCTTTATCAAGAACGATGAAGAGCTCTTCCTCAGCACGTCGGGTGTGGGGGAACTGTTCGCCGACTGCGATGCCCGCGCCCTCGCGGACCGGTTCGAGCACGTGTTGTCAGCGATGACCGCTGATCCAGGGCGGTCACTGTCGACAATCGATGTTCGCGATGAGGCCGAGTGTCCCCCGTTGGATGTGTGGAGTAATCGTGGGGCTCTGATTCGGCCGGTGCCACGGCCACTGTCGATTCCGGAGTTGTTCGCCGAGCAGGTGGTTCGTGATCCGGAGGCCGTCGCGGTCAGTTTCGGTGACAGTGCGGTCACCTATCGCGGGCTGGATGAGGCATCGAACCGATTGGCACACTTGCT